>Ga0325411_1000012_pt1 | contig 141375 bp, 73 predicted proteins | sample PopdelMetagenome_13_FD_206181 | JGI IMG/M metagenome (GOLD analysis project Ga0325411, IMG submission 206181) | Populus deltoides microbial communities from Bellville, Georgia, United States - Xylem-PdIQD-R4 | ecosystem: Host-associated > Plants > Phyllosphere > Stem > Wood/Secondary xylem... | reverse complement strand
AAAGCTATCTCCAAAAGGGATACCTTTGAAAAGATCATTTGAAGCTGCTCTTTGAAACAAAACAGATAATCCCTCTGCTGCTATTAGAAAAAGGAATGGAGAAAGGGGGTCACCTTGGCGAATCCCACGGCCCATCAAGAATTCCTTAGAAGGAGATCCATTAATCAGCACTGATAATTTTGCGGTGGAGATGCAAGTGTTGATCCAATTAATCCATTTTTCACCAAAACCCATATGCCTCATAACCTGCTCTAAATAATCCCACTGCACACTATCGAAAGCTTTGTGAAAATCCACCTTAAAGATAAGGCTCGGCACTCTGTGTCTTTTCAAGGAATGAACTGCTTCATTGGCAACCAAAAACCCATCGATTATTTGCCTCCCTGCCAAGAAAGTTGTTTGATTCTCACTGATAAGATCATGCATAACCGCTTTCAGATGGCTAGAAAGAACCTTAGCCATTATCTTGTAAATACCATGAATCAAACTAAGAGGCCTGAAATCTTTGAAGCCAACTAGGGAAGCTATCTTCGGAATTAGATGAACATAAGCATGATTGACTCCTTTTGGAAGCCTACCTGTTTTGAAGAAATTCTTGACATGGCCAAGCTATTTGATTCTCGAGGCCCAAAGACTACCAAAGTCACCAACCCTCTTAATGTGCTTCTTCTCTGAATAACAGTCCACAGATTAAAAAAAAAGTTCTGAAATACTTGGAACTTGTTGGTTAATATGTTTTGTAGTGAATTGATTGATAATATACTATATTAATTTTTATTCATGTAGACATACTTAATTTATTAATAAAAATTTATTTATTTATAATAATTATCAGTTATTTTATTAATAAATCTAATATTTAATTAATGAATCTAGAGTAAAGATAAAAAAATTTGGATAAAAATATTTTGCAAAAGAAATTATAAAGTTGTTATAATTATAGGATTCTTATTACATCAAATAATTGTTTTTAAATATTCTTGGTTAATACTTTATTAAGACTGGATATTAATTAGAGTTGTTGAGATTCATACATATTATGTTTTTTTTGTTTATGAAATGAAGCAATTATTCTCATAAGCTGAGATATGAGAGATACATAGAACTAATATGTAGGTGTTTGTCGAATGACTTGCATACTGAACTGACTCACATGAAAAATTCATATGTAGAGATCACTTATGTCCATGAAAAAAGCTCATATGACAGTTATGTAAGTGATCCTTAGACTTGAGATCATTGAATTATCTTATATAAAGAGTGTTATATTTTGATCATGTTATATGTTGTCCTAATCAAGGGTAACAAATGGATAAATATTGAGTATAACATGAACTATATGAATTCATCACCTTAGATGAATTATAAAAAATATTTCATCTATTATCAAATAGTATTAATTGTAAATCATTGCGCAAGATGAAATGAAATTAAAATAGAGTTTCAAATCATATTCAAATAATCAATAACTATAGTGTTGAGAACAAACATGATTTTATAAAGTAAACATGTTCAATGTTATAATGTTTAAATCAAAACACTGTTTATAAATGGATAATAATTTCATTGAAAAACTATTAAATCAAACCACTTATGATTTTTCTAGTATTTGGAGAATCACGACAGGTTGTTAAATATTATACTTAATCTTCAAATATAAATCAATCAATTATTGAATTGATAATAAATTAATTTGTTTAATTTATTTAATCCTATTTTGTTTAGGATTATGATTTATATTTGGGTCAACTTATTAGGGAGCCTAATGGATCACATACATAAGAATCATTAATCAGAAATTAAAATGAGATGGTTAATCAAGTGTGACTTGATTATAAATAAGTTTTAGAAATTAAGGATTAGAGTGTAATTTATACATTGAATTACAATTATAGACCTAGAAAAATCAAGTAAGGACTTGATTGAATAAATTTTTAAAATTAGCCTAAAATAATATATGTGATATTAATTAAGAGAAATATTGATATTTTATAGCACTCGAAGGTGTAGCAATCTCCCTTAAAAGGATTTCGAAGATTTTTTATTGATGGTTCATATGAATTACCATTAGAGACCGAATACATGGACGGCTTGTGATTTGCGACAACTCAGCCTTGAAGCAAATATTCAAAGCTGAAAAGAACAACTAATCTTCAAGTAATTTTCACAAAAACCTAATAAATTCTAAATTTGTTTAACAGGTTCTTAAGACTTCTAAAAAAATTAAAATTTATAGTTTTTGTTATGTGTATGTCTTTCAAGAAATCCAGCAATGGTATCGAAGTCATTGTTAGACAATCAAGATTATTGTTTGCATGTTTTAATTGTTATTGGAATTAATTTTATATCCAAAAGTTATTTTTTCTAAAATTAATTTTTCACTCTTGATGTTATAAAAAAAAAATTATTTATTGTTCCGACCAGGCCGGACTTTTTGAATATGGTCGAAATCTTCCATAAATTAAAAAAAAAAAAAAAAAAAACTTTTCATGGCTTTCCATAGGCACTACTGCAAGCAGCACCTCCCCAGCAAAGACAATCCCTCATACTATTGGCTGGTAACGGCAACCATCGCTGCCGCTAATAGTGGGCAGAGAGCCAACGACCAGTAGAAGACAAGAAGAAATGAGAGGGGCAGCATTATGATTCTGCCCATAGTGCCCTTTTAGGGGTTTTTGGGATATAATTATTACCATACCCTTGCCACTTATATTTAATTACAAAAGGATTTAGAGGTTTAATTTATGAATTTACCCCTACAATTTATTACTTATTACAATTTGATTTTTTGGATAGAATTATGATTCTTTCTCTTTATATATAAAATATTGATTTTATATTTTAAAATTAAAACCTTAGATTAAATTAATTATATAATTAATTTTTCTAATAGGATTAGGATTGAATAAAAATGTTTCATTAAAAAAATTTATATTTTATAATATTCTAATAGGATTAGGATTTAATTAAATTGTTTAATTAAAAAAATATTTTTTCTAAAATAAAATGAGATTTATTAAGTCCTAAAATTTTATTTATTTTATCCTAAAATAGTTTATGATGTTAATAAGAATTTTAATATGATTAAAATTCTTATTATGTTTTTTAAAAATATATATTTTTAAAAGACAATCTTTATTAAATAAAATTTATTATATTTGGGAAATTATCAAATTGAATTTAATTAAATATTTCTAAATGTTAGAAATATTATTTAAAAAATTACATATAAAGCCAATAATTAAAATCAAAGCATGCAATAATAAATGGACATTAAATCCAATGCAATTGTATTTTTATGATTGAATGATTATAATAATAAATACGACTTGTATGTCCTGTCTTTTCTCTATTATTATTTTGGGTTGTAAAATTTTTTTCTCATATAATTTTCTTTAAATGTAACTCGAGGTTTCCTATACAATTATGTAAATGTTATATAATTTAGAAATATAAGAATTTATATTAGAAAATCTATTTTTTTATCTAAGAAGAAGAAAGCACAGTGAAAAAAGATAAAATCATGATACTCGTAAAAAACTTATCAAAATTTACAACAATTACCTAGATTTTAACCATCTAATTTCCTTTGATGCCCAGAGAAAATTCAACCACCCAAATAAAACTCACGCTCACCAAGTTCCCCGCCAAAGAAGCTGGTTTCCCTGGATGCCTAGAAAATCTTGATTTAGTCACTAATCTAGAAAGTAGCAGTACACTCTTTAGTGATAAATTAGGTAATTAGTATTGAAATTAAAAATAAATGATGAGTTAACATAGTACTAAAAAGTTTTTGATAAAATAACATATTTTTAAATATTATAACTCAAAATCATGACATTAATTTAATAAGTTATATTTAATTTATATGGTGTTTCTAAGCCACTACATTAATTAAATTCCAGTGCACTTGTGGAAGTACACCCATTTGCTTTTCACTGGACTTGGAGCTACTTTGGCTAGCTCGTCAATTTCTCTTTGTGAGCAAGAATCAAAGGGGATGGATTGAGGTAGCTAATCCATCAGAGCTACATTCTGCAGCTAGCCTCCACAGCAGATGAGCTAGATCACAAAGTATATATGGGTTAGTATTGATTATCCAGCTCAACATAATAAAGCATATCCACACTTTTTTTATGTAAGCATTCAAGAGTTTGTTCTACTAAAAGATTTTCCTGCTGCAGGAAGCAACAAGGTGGATCAAAGTTACTCTCTGGAAAGAATCGGACAGGACCAATAGTGGCAGTAATACAAATGATGACAATTATGGAAATACATTTTATGATACGCTTCTGTCATTAATTCGTTGGATGATCCCGTATCCCAATTTCTGGAAACTGTCCCCAGATCCGAAAATGGATCAGCGAGGGATCGGATCGTGCAGAGATGTTTCTACCAGGCCTTGTGATTCATATGGTACCCCAACAAAGGTCCAGTGCGCTTGAAACAGACAGTTTTGGAAATTGGAAAAACAGACTAAGAAGAGCAATGCTGAGAAGGAGACAAGACCAACATCCTAATGGAGGTGAAGAAAATGAGGTGAAGAATCACACTAAGAGAATACCAGAGCAAAGAAAGGAAAGAGAAGACAAATAAAGGCAAGGTTTATCTGCCCAAGATAAAGGAGGCTTTGCTTATTAATTATTTACTAATTTATATTAATTATCGTGTTTTTAAAGAATATAATTTTTAAATGTTGTTTTTTTAAAACATGATAATTATCTTGTCGTATTTAACAATACGATATTTAAGTAAATATTAGACTTTTAAAACAGGTAAATATATGTTGTATAGGTCAAAACTTTCTGAAACAGTGTTATTCTATTAAAATTCTTAGATTAGTATGCGAATTAAAAAAAAATCCACTCTTTGGTTCTCTAAACACGTTTAGAATGGAGGGGAATAACTACTTGTAGAAAGTTGTTAATTAGCAATGCTTGTTTGGCTGCTTTTTGTAAGGCTTGGCATTTCTGTAAGATTAATTGTTTTCAGTTTGCTTTCGTTTGGAGTTGTAATTCTTTCTTGAACAGGATTTCTTCCTGTTTTGGTTGATTTTCATCTATGAAGTTTTTCTTTCATAGAGCTCTTGAGAGCTGTGATGCTACTAGTAATTAACATGTTTTCAGTGTCTTGATATCATTACCTACAGACAAAACTTGTTATTGTTATTATTTCTAAACAATTTATGCATCAAATGTTGCAATATATTGTTTTTCCAAGTAATTTTAATTTGCTATTAGGTTATAAACTAGATTCATTCAATAAATGGCCAAGCAAGCCAGTAAAAGGAGTTAGGCCCTGACCTCGAAGGTTATGATATTCCAACCTTCAAATCCTTTGCAACCAGTTCACAAAATATCCCAGTAAAAATAGATCAGAGGGACTGATATCAGCTAGTCGAAACAAAAACATCCCCGAACATTTGTTTTCTTTGTACGGAGAGAGATTTTGCAAATGGTGGACCCAAGACCCGAGCAAAGAAGACGATAAAAGGGATGCCAAGTTTGGAATCATTGAGTAAGAAGCAACCCAAGTTTCTTTGGATGAATGAACACATTGTATTTGCCCACTGCAGATCATTGAGGGAAAGTCTAATACAACAGAATCTGGTGTGTCAGTCTTTAGCATCAGTATTTGTTCTTGTATCTATAGGATGACTTTCAACTGGTGAGAGACTGTCTTGTGAAAAATCTACAGTAATTATTGATAAATATTTTAATAATAAAAACTAGAAATAATGTAAAATTTAATGTGGTTCGCAACATGAGTACATTTTTCAAGAAATGAGCTTTATTTTTCATTATATTAAAATAGAATTATATGATATATATTTATAATGGACCTTAAACTGTCCAAAAAAAACCCAGTCATCCAAGAAATATTAATAATATTTTTTTATTATATCGCAGTTGCCCCGCAACCCCAACCTATTAATCATCCTCTAAAACAAAACAAGAACTAAATTTCAAAGAGACAGATATTGTTGTTCCGCTTCGCTCGATACGCTCTGTAAAACACAAACTACAACGGACTGTATTTCAGGTCATATCTATGATTCTAGTCCAGTGGATTTTACGAGTGATATGGGGAGACGATCTGTAATTCACCCATCTGTTCTTAAAATGTCTCATCCACCAAGAATACTATCCTGGATGGCAAATGGATTTGGTAGCGGTCTTGATGCTCTCTTCCTGTACAGATTGAATCACGGCTTGCTGAGCATCGGCGGACTCTGTGCTCCTCTGCTGTAAAGTACATAATATGTGCTCAGAGAATGATGATCTTGCTCCTTGTCTAGACATTTGCAATCTCGGAGTTTTTGCATTCATTTTACTCTTTCCCGCCCCTTATCTTGGAGTTTTTGCTCTTTTTGTAAATTATTTCCTAGCTCGAAAGGGATTCTACTACTTGCTTGAAAATAATACTAATCAAATCAATTTAGAACTCAGAACTCCTCAAGTCAGAGACCACGTTCTTCGAGGTTGAGTTGTTGTCTCCAAGGCTATTTCTGTCACATATAAAGCCTCTTAAATCTCGACTTTTCTTCTCCTTTTCCTTATAGGAAACTCTCCTTGCCCAGTTGCCACAAGAACACTGCCTCTATTTTCCAACTTATAGTTGCTGAAATTCCTTCTCCCACAAGGACTCCTTGCACAGACCTCGCAGCTGCCGATTCTTGGATGTTGTTCCTTTGCTGCTGATTTATGGTCTACCTGGATTCTCATTACCACAAGAACATTTGCTTGCTCTGTTGTTTATTGATTATTTCATATGCCTTTGAAATCTAATTATGAAGGTTTGTAATTTTAACATTTCTTTGTTGCTCTTTCCTCTTCTCACTCTCTTGTTTTTCATAACAGACAAGAGAGAGCCGAATCTTCATACTGAGATTCCAATAAAAAAAAATTGATTTTAGTATCAATGATTTTATCATAGAAAATGGAGTTCATTGATGGCAGTTTTATCTTGAAAATACATCAGAAAAAATAAGTTTTTTAATTCAAATTGACTTATAGTTTTTAAATAGAGTAGAAGATGTTTTAGAGTTAAAAATAGATTTATTAAGATTTTTATGATGTTTTACAAATATTTTTAAATAAAAAATATATTAAAACTTAGGATTTTAAAATTGAAAAAAATTATTACAGTGAACATTATATATTACATGCTTATAGTACACTCTAAGACATAGTTTACCTAGAATCTTACCTGAAAAAAAAGTCTTAGACATTAGGTTACTAAGTTAATTCATATGTTATTAAATTAATCTTTAATTATTTTTATTAAAACATTGTTTTATTTTTAAAAATAATTCTTCATATTAATCCAATCATGTCTAGATTAGGATTGACAACATCATTCCATTAAGGTAATATCTATTTATAATTGAATTTAAAATTTATTTTAAATCAAACTTTAAAATACAAATTTTTTTAATTAACTTGTTAAATCAAGCTGTATCTAACACACACCTAAATATATATATATATATATATATATTCTTAAAACATTCTATAAAAATAAAATATACAAACTAAGTTTTAAACTGTTTGATAATCTGATAATAGTTATTTTTTAAAATATTTTTTATTTAGAAATATATTAAAATAATATTATTTTTATTTTTAAAAATTTTATTTTTAATATCACTAAATCAAAATAATTTTAAAAAATAAATAAAAATTAAATTTTAAGTAAACATCATTTTAGCTGTAATGACAAACTCATTCTAAGTAAATAAACTATCATAGAAATCTCAAAATATATTCAGTAAATTAAGGGTGTGTTTCGGAGAGGTATCGTTTCACAAAATTTTTAATTTTTTTTAAATTAATTTTCTTAAATATTTTTGAATTGTTTGATAACAAAAATAAATTTTAAAAAATAAAAAATATATATTATTTTAATATATTTAAAAGAAAATTATTACGATATTAAACACAGTCGGAGACCCGAGATTAGTTTGGTTGCAATTTCAATGTCGTCGCAATGGAAATAAAAACGAGGCAAAAAATCACGTGCATCACACGTGACAAAAAGGAGAGTATGTAAGAACAGTGCTTGCAGCTAGCTGTGACAGAGAAAATGGAGAGACTGTGAGACAGCATAGGAGACCTGCTAAAATTCACTCTTGAATCCCAAGTTAACCAAACCCTAGAATTCAATCTCGGACTCTCCAAAGAGTTCTGCATTAATCTCCTAGAAGAAGACCCAAATGACATGTCATGTAACTGTCCTGCAACGGGTAATGAAAAACCTTATAAAAAACATTTCTGTGTTTTTTTTTTCAATTATTTGATTAAAGATTTGATTTTTAAGCATAAATAATTAAATGGACTGCAGATTCTTTTGATGGGGTTGCTCAATATCCTTTGTATAAGCGTTTAGCTTTGTATCATTCTGTAACGTGTGGTGCTTTATGGAGAACTTATGTGCAGATGATGTTTTGTGATGAAGATAGTAACTTGAAGTAGAAAGAAGAGAATTGGAATCAGTTGATTAAAGAAAAGGGACTTGAATTGATAAATGTAAGCATTTTCTAATTGTTATTGAGTGTTTTTAATTAATATTGATTGGTGATTTAAGTGTTTTTCTTTGTCGGGTTTTGGAGGGTGTATTTTGTGAAATTCATGTTCAAGAACCTTACTTTTCACTCTTGAAAGGTGTTGTTTTTGTTTCTTTGATATGTGGTTTTTCAATGTTTTCATTTTTTTAATATATTACCTGCTGTTTATGTGGTTCAAGACATTTTCTTTTGTAACCTGGGGTTGTGTGTGTAGATGGGAGCAAAACAGTCGAAGGAAGGTGTGCTACTGGTGATTACATAATGTAGATGGTTTGCCATATGCTTCAAGTACATCATCATGAATATTTGCAAGTTTATGATTGTGCAACCTTTGAAGAACTCTCTGCAAGAAAGTGGATGAATGTCTTTATTTTCTTATATATTTTTGTAGCTTATATTCAGTTTGTTTTGCTATAGAATTGGGCTGGGAGATGTGATACTCGTAAACAAAACTGTGGTGAGTTGAGCCCGCATTGTCGAGATATATTCATTCATTTATATTTTCAGTCTGGGCTATATACTTTTATCTGTTTCCTGAATGTTCACAGATATGCTTCATTTTTGAAGATGTTGCAAGCTGAGAGTCTCGAGAAAGTCCTTCCTGGAGTTAAAACTGTTGAAGAAGGTAAACCTAGTTCTGTGTTGATGTTTATGCTTTGCTGTCGAAATGATGTTCTCAGTTGAGACATAGCGAGGATGACTTGCTAGAATAAGCTGTCATACCTCGTAACTGCCTATAATGCTGGGAAAATTCAAGATTTTAGTTTGACTAGTTAGGGATAAGGAGTAGGGTTTCTGTTATTTGTGCACAACAGTTACTGGGTTGTAAACTTCTAAATATTTCGGTTTGCATTTGTGCAAGAATCTTTACATTACACTCTTTGCTCCAAGAAATCATTTTAAATCTGTATTGTTTGAAATGAGAGACTTGTTGAAAAAATTGTTACTGGTGATTGCGTTCTTGAATTTATAAGGTCTGAATTGTATAACAGGGCAAACCGGGTGTCAAGATTTATAGGAAATTATATGCAGAAGAAAAGGAAGTGTCTAATGGTATCCTGGCAATCTGTGTTTCAAAACTGGCTGCCCAGCCATACCTTTCTCTGGCTAGCATACTGTTTGTGAGTTCTTCCTGACCCTTTTGATTCCTATTTTCATGTGTGGGACTTAAGTTTAATTTTATAATGGAGATCTTTGGGATACAGATGTGACATAATATTTATCGTGTGGATCATGTTTTGAAATAGTCATACCTGTAAAATGGCTTTTAGAGTTAAAAGTTCTGGTTATTTTGGTGTCTCTAATGCAGGGATTGAGTTATGGAGGTGTTCAAAGTCAACTGCGTACTGCAGGTACTGGTTGAACAGTTTCTAATGCCCTACCTATTCCAAGATCGACACTTCTCTCATCCTTCATTTTTCCATATAATCTGAATGTAAGATCATGGTACATAATGAATTGTTTCATGCCGTAAGCTATCTCAAGAGATTTTTTTTAGCTTTTTCTGGGCCCTATGATAAGAAATTGGGTTGCATTGAATTGATCTGTTCAAAATCTGGATTCAATAGAAAGTCATAGTAGAGAAAGCTCATAGCAGAATTTACTTATCTCTTAAAATGCAAACAATGACTATTCAAGGGAGAGCTATCATCTACCTTGTTTTTTCTTAATATCTGATATGTTAATCTAATCTATTTATCTTGTTCCAATTTAGTCATCCGTGAGAGAATTGTTTTGTACAAAGGGAATAATTTCTTGCTTGCTGGACTTAATATTCATGTTGCCTTTAGACCCCCCAAGTAGTGGCAACCAAGGTTGATTTTCAGCATTCTTTGTGGGTACATTTCCTAACTTTTTTTTCCTTTTTGTCAAACTGTCAAGGAAGCAGCTGTCTTGTCAGTTCATTATATGTTTGAGCAGGTTTATGCATGCCAATTGTAGAATTGTTTCAAGCTTAATTTTGTAAATATATTGTGGTTCATGATTATGAGGTTTTTTTATTTATTGGCTTGAGATCAAAGGCAGTGCCTTGGCGAAGCATGCTGAAAGGAGCAGCGATAGATTTCAGTCCATTAACCGCTTGGGGCGTTCTTGGTGGAAGTGGTGAGTACCTTTTAGGATTTCAGTCCTTGAACTAGATTTCTTACTTCATTATTCTGTATGGAAGTTATCTTACAACTAACCGCTTTGCAAGACTTGTCATTCATTTCTAGATTTGTCACATCGCCCACTCACACTTAACAACCACTGTCACATACTGTACTGCTCTTGAGCCATGCTGCCGGTGCAAAGACTACCCCCCCCCCCCCCATTTACTTTCCAATTCCATTTGCAGTACTATGGTTCAATATTATATAGGATGTTGTGTTTTAAAGCCAAAGCATAAGTTTCTCTTGAGGAAATGAAGACGAAACCTCTTTGATATGCATTTGAAAACTCTTTCTGCAAATTATAAGGTCAAAGGTTCAAACTTTTTCCAACAACCAAACATCCATAAAACTCTTACTAAATGCGTCACCTATTATAAGAAAATGGATGTGTCTTGCAAGTTACATGGTTGTGCAGGGCTATGGTCCTTTGTTAAGGAATTGAGTTTCTCATGTCCAAAAAGAACACATGGACTTTTCTTTTGTTGGCCTTACCATTGCATGCTTGGTGACTATCTAATATATTATCATCACTTTTATCTTACTAAATTCCACAAAAAAAAAGGCTTGCAATGGATGTCATAAATCGCTTAATAGCTGCTTCTTGCTGGCAAAACATTCATGCTGTTCCACAACACGGGGCTGTCTTTGGGATAAGGGTAGTTGATGGTTATGGAGCACGTTGATCTAAGGATGGAACGAAGGTATATTTATGCTATTGTAGTGATCCTTGTAACTTCATGTATACTTGCATGTATACTTGCATTGATGGATAACGTGCTAGGAAACAGAAAAACATGTACAGATTGAATAAGGGTTGGCTTAGGCTTAAAACATGCTAAATTTTCAAGAAAAACATGAAAGTTATGCTAATTGAGGCCTCCTTTTTCTTGTGGATAAAAGAACAAATTCCAAAAATCTGGAGAAGACATCCAAAAGAGAAGAATAAGAGAGAGAGCACGAAAGGCTATGTATAAGAGCACCTAAATCCCATTAAGACCCTATTCTATTCTATACTGTTCTCTGTACAATATCTTGGTACTCTGCTGAGTACTCCTAATCTGAGTGCATGTAACGATGGATTCCTCATGAAATCGATAGATTGGTGAATCTAATCAGCTTATCAGAGTAGCTTGTTGTGAGATTTGCATGGTTTGTACAAGAGAGTGGAATTAACAAGTGACTTTCAGTGTTCTTAAATTGACTACTCAAAAGTGCCCATTTATTATTGAAAAGCATTTTCCATCGGATTATATTATTTGAGCTGAAAATTAAAAGAAGACATTCACAGAAATCAGTTGCTATAAGTCCCTCCACTCACTGACAAACAGTAAGGCAGGCAGTTCCACCATCTAGATTTTGAGGCACAGCCCTCCATTCCCAACTCTCTCGCAACCGGTTTACTGGCGCTAATGGTAGTTTTAGGAAAGCATGCATATAACTGTTTCTTTTAGTGCTAAAACCTATTATTGGATTGTAAATTTTGTCCTAAAAAACGTGTCCTGCAACAATGCAAATTCCGTTGGCTTTTTGCTGACACTGAACCTGACCCTGTTATCAATGCCCAAGTTTCAACTCACCCATTGTTTTTGTTCATTTCAGTTCATTTCACTCAAAGAAATGGAAGCATTAGTTTGCTTGAGGGGGCATTTCGACTGGCATCCTTGAACTATGTACTGTCTCATAGTAATGCCTTAGCCCTACCCTCGCTTTCCTTTTGTGTCATTTCAGTTAATAGGATTTCTTGAACTACTCATGGAAGATGGTCACTTAAGGGGATTGAAGCATAGTTTGTGTGAGGGGGCATTCCTAGTGGTGTCCTTGATCTGTAAAATTGTCATCATGATAGCAACTTGAATACAAAGTTTTCAAAGAAATGATATCTTAATAGCAGTGCTCAGTTCCATCTTATGATACTGACTGGGACTTTAGAGATCATTGATCTTTATTGATGTTCAATCTCTGCTTGATTTAAAACTTGAATAGAAAGTATTTCTGAGCTTGGCTGGTCAGGGGCAATAATCGTTATGGCACCAGCATTGGTTTTGTGGTGTCTATGCACATCTTGATGTATCTTATGGGAAAGATATCATAGGTTTGCAATCATTCCTTAAGTAGCTATCACTAGGTAACATGTCCTGCCTCGTACTCACTTGTTCTTTGTTTATGTGACAGATGTATTTACATTAAGGTCGATAAGCAACCTATATAGAGTGTGACATGTCACAGTACAGGTTATTCAGGCAACCTGGAAGAATTTTTGAAAATTTTGATTGATGATGGCACCAAGATTGCATCAATATTATCTCAAGGCAGTAGCAGATCAAGGGCTGATCGCAGTCCGCAAGCACTTGTGCATATTACAACTGTTAAATGAACCATCCTTGTCAACCCCTCCCTCCATTAACATTAGTGTATGTAATTATCTTGGGGACAGTTGATGTTAACATTTTTAAGGATTCTCAAAAGCATGCAGCATACACCGGCTAAGGACAATTTATGTTTTCCCCTCACTTTGTTACTTCTCTCTAATTATCTGAATGGTCGTGCAGTTTGGATTTATTGCTTTAGCACTGTTGATATTTGAAGTTCTTCTATTGTCAATCTATTAACCCCATATGTCTCCTGGTCTAGCATGAATGACACTCAGTTTCTCATGAACACCGTTGGTGTCATGGTTCCATCAATTTCCTTTTGAACAAGGTTGATGTGGTTAAATCTCCTTGTGTTTGTAAGTGGTGTTCGTCCTCTTGTTTAAACTTAAATACGTAGTTGCTACGAGATTTCTTAAAGTTGCAGAATGATGAGAGCTGCATGGAGAAGATTGCAAACACAAATACTAGGGTTTCATTGATCTGACACTGATGTTACCTGCTTTGCACTCCTCTTTTAGGTGCTTTAGGTAGTCTATCGTCGGTCAGTCTCTCCCGGGTCATTGTCGATGTTGAAGCAAATTGCAGTTTACTTTTAGCAGCACTATCTCCAAATTGATATGCTCTATCGTTTAGTTTCTGCTGATAAAAACGATTCAGAAAAAGAACTGATTGCTTTACCATAAAACTTTTGATATTGTCCGGAGAACTTTCCGCATTTGCAGATGATAAATAACTGAACAGCTTTCGGCGACGCTTTTGAAATTACCTCTTTGCACGTTAAGCTCCTTTTCTTCTTTTTCAGTGGAAAGGCTAGAAATGCTGCAAGAGCTGTGGAAGTCTGATGCTTGTTAAGATAGAATATTCAGCTGGTAGGGCTTTGTGGTGGCTTTTCTTTCTCTTGAAATAAGATAACATGGGCAGACCAGACCATCTTCTTCCCAGTTATCTCATTGTGCACTGTTATTATAACCTTTAATCGCTTGTTTTTCTTTTGATTCAATCGGGAGGCTTGATGAGTCTTAGCAATACAATGGGATGGCTATCTCCTATGATCATCAAGACGAAGTAAACAAGCTAAATCTACATAATAAAATTGAAATTGATGAATTAATGGAGGCATGTAACATCCTCCTACCAAAACTCTACTTTTCCTACTTTATAAATTATTAGAACATGCCCCCTGTTGGCTCATCAGTTTTCCCATCTAACATCATAATCACTATTATTAATGGTGGTGGTGGTGATCGTCGTCGTCGTCATCTGTCTAGATTTTGTTCCTTGAGAATCAAAATCCAAGAAGATAATTAAATAGTAATGAACGTAAGCAAAACACTAAACTCCCATCAGCACTTTATCCTCGGAGGAGATTAATGCCTGTATGTTTGAGCTCATATGAGATTGAACTTTATAAAGGTTCCCTCGTACGTTTGAGGTCAGCTTTTGACTTTTGAGGACTTCTTTCTTATTTTTTTCACTGTGTTTTTTTTTTTTTTTTTTTGCTTTCTTTTTTCAGTTAGACAGGGAGGCATACAAATCTACAAATTGTTAGATATGTAGAGTTCATCTTTGTGGATAAGTCAGTCAGTCAATCTGAGCCTTTATCATCATCTACTAATCGCACAACTATGAGGTCTACTGCTTAATTGAATCAATGAGAAATATTTACCAAAAATATAAAATTTACTGCGGCACTAGAGAGAGTTTAATGTGTATTGCCTTGCCCTTCACCAAATTAGCTAAGAATATTAAACTCGGGTAAATTGGTTTTTTCCATGTAATTCATTTATTATTTTTGTTTTGAATGGAGGTATAAAGGTTTTTTTTTTGTTTTTTAGAAATGTAAAATACTTTTATTATACTTAAAAGAAAAAAAAATTTCATAACATTAAGCGTTATCTAAGGGTCCATAACTGGAAACGTGTGTTGACCTGTTTTGGATGGATTATTATCAGAGTATTTTTTTTTCCTTTTTTTTTTTTTCTTCCCTAAAAATTCATGCTTGGCAATGAAAATTTTTGGTTGTCCCATTGGTAGTGAATATTTGAGTACCATTTCTCATTATTTTGAATTTTTAATTTGTAGCTTTGGTACTTTTATAAGTTTTTTTTTAATTACATTATTTAATCTAAATTTTTTATTTTTTATTTTTAACCGATTCTTTTTTTTCTTATTTTTTTTATGAACTTTTAATTGTTTTTAATTTTATCCTTCAACTAAAAATTTAAATTTGTTATTTTTTTTACTTTTGATCCACATTCTCTTGGTGGTTTCTTCTTTAATTATTTTGTAAAATTAATTTTTTTAATTTATCCCTTCATTACAAAATTATTCATCGTCCAATTTTTTTTTAAAATTAGATCCTTGTGATTTTAATTGCTATATTTTCTTTGAAATCTTCTTTTTGTGATTATTTTTTTAATTCCAACCTTGATATTTGATTTATTGAAATTTAAGCTTCGTAGTTTTTTCAGATTTGGTGGTTCCAATCAAATGGCACAGGTCACGGGCTCACATCATTTTTTATTATTTATTTTTATTTTTAATCTCATTATTCGTTATTGATTTTTTTAAAAAAATAGGCCTCATGGTTTTTTTTGTTTTTATTTTTATAGGATTATCTCAATCTTATGATAAGATTTATAGGTTCGATAAGTTAATTCAAGTGGGCTCGCATTTTTTTTTTTTTGCTTTTAATTATTGTTTTTATATGATTGATTTTTTTTATTTTATCTTTCAATATTTGATTTGTTATAGCATGGGTTAACATCGGCTTTTTTTATTTTGTTTTTTTATTTTTATAATTTAATATTGGTTTTTTTGTAAAAAAAAATATGCATCGGCTTTTTTATTTTTTTTTATCATTTAATATTTGTTTTCAAGAAAAAACAATATGCATCGGCTTTTTTTATTTTGTTTTTTATTTTTATTATTTAATATTTGTTTAAAAAAAAAAACAATATGCCTACGTTGACTAAATATTTTTTTTCTCAAAAAAACATTTATCCAACTCAAGGCGGGCTGTTCTATAAAAAATTGCTTGATGAAAGTTCTGTGAGATACAATTGAAAAAATATTTTGCAGTATAAAAAATATGGAGCACGTCAAACTTGCTGTTTAATTTTATCAAAATTTCATTTTGTTGTGGCAGGCCAGCCAGCTTTACGTACCCCCCCTGCAATGAAAACTATGCTACTACAAACTTTTCTTTTCTTTTTTTTTTTTTTTGTGAAACAGATACTTTTCTATTAAAATATTGTTTTTTCAAGGTTGATCATTTCACACTCTATTTCTTTTTTTACTGTTTTTTTCTCATTATATTTGAGATGGGCGTGTTTGGGATTGTAGTTGATGTTATTTTTTAAAGTATTTTTTACTTAGAAATATATCAAAATAATATTTTTTTATTTTTAAAAAATTATTTTTAACATCAGCGCATCAAAACGATCTAAAAACTTCAAAAAATATTAATTAAAAATAAAAAAAACGTTTTTGAAACGCAAAAACAAATATGACCATCTTAAAATAAACTTACACGTCAATTGAAAGTAAATCTTCCTTTCCGAGTAAGGACACTCTCTATTGAATTTGTATGAATGTTAATTATAAATTCAATTAAAAAAAAAATAAACCCTGATAGGTCGATGTAAAACCTAGTATGGATTGGTTTTATTTTAAAATTATTTTAGAGATTAATTTAATTAAATTTAAATTAATCGAATTAAATTTAGATAATAATATTGTTAATTTCACTTAAAAAAAACAAAACAACATCTTTTAACAAACTCAGGTCTAATAACAATACTCCAACCATCAAAATTGAAGTGTAGTTTTTAATTTACATAAAATTCTTTGCAAATTGAACTTTATGTAAGCTATGAAAAACACTTGCAGACAATGTGGGCTAGAATATATCGTGGACCACATGAATGGAATCACCATAAAATTAAATCATATATTTTTTAAAGAAAAATAAATAAAAAAAAAAAAGACTTGAGGCAAAGGCATATGTACAGTTTCTCCAATGATTGGATGGAGAAACAGCAGCCTCACCGCTGTCCTGCTGTTTAATCATTTGTATGGAATAATATGCTTTTAGATACCATTTAATTTTGGTTTTATATATGCACCATTAAAACCTTCCTTTTTTTATATCCATTAATGGATTGTCAATACTAATATAAGAAATATGTGTGATAGCTATGTTCTCCAAACAAGTCATTAATTAAATGTTCTTTTTTTAATTTAAATTCTTCAAGAAAAAATATCAAATTAAACTAGTATAGTGGCGTTATCTGAAGATAACACCGAGCTTAGATTAACGAAAATGGATAAAGACATAGGCTTGTTTGGTTTTGTGTTAGCTTGTGTATTTTTTAAAGTGTTTTTTAAATTAGTTTTTATATGAAAATATATTAATTTAATGATTTTAGATGTTATTTTTATTAACGTGGGTGTCCGAGTCAGCTTGCGCGCACCTCAACTAATCCCATGAGCCCTAAAGTTAACGACCATGTAGGCCTCCAGTGGTCATCATATTAGCAACCACAGGGTTCGAACTTGAGATCACAAGAAAAGTAAAGCCCTTGGTAATGATTTTAGATGTTATTTGATAGTTTTGATGTGTTAATATCAAAATAAATAAAATATTATTTTAATATATTTTTAATTAAAAAAAACTTATCACACCACACTATTAAACACACACCAACTTGGATTCGAATATTTCCTTGTTCCAAGCTTCCATATTATTGACCTATCAAACATGATCTATTAACATTTGTTTATAAAAATAATTTAACTTGTATAATTTTTTTATAAATATATTTTTTACTATTGTAAAATAAAAGGAGAACATGATTTATTCATATATTAAGTTCATTTATTATATTTTATGCTGAATTTTCATGTCAGTCGTCCTCTCTCTATCTCTCTTTTGCTATGTTTCTTTCTTTTTGCTTTATTTCATGCCTTTTTTTCTTACGTACAGTGATGCAAAAATGTTCTTGGCAGCTTTAATAAAACTTCATCAAACTTTAATGGGGCTTGCAAGCTTTAACCTATAGTCGGGTCTAATTTATTTTTTTAAGTCTCTGCTACCTAACAATATATATTCCTGTGTGCTGACATGAACTTGCCTCTTTAATTAATTACTAATATGATTAATTATAAATATTCCACGAGCTTGGGTCATGGTCTAACACATGAATTTCAACAAAGCTGAGAAGGATTGAATTGACATAAAAACATTAAGAATTAAGAAGACTGTGAAAGAAACATTTTCAAGTACTTGGATGTCTTTTTTGACTTGGGAAAATTAATGTTTAATTAATGTCTTAAAAAAAAGTGGATGATGCATGCTTGCTTAATGAATATTATAAGATAAGCTATGCTTAATTTTTTTAATACAAATCTTGAAAGCAGTTTTTAATTAATTTCTTTTAAATGTGTTAGTCTGATTAGTATGATGTAGAGAATATATATATCTTTAATATAGCTTTAAAATAAATATAATGTTAATTTATATAAAAACTAGTTCGAAAATATCTTTTGTTTTTTAATTATAAGTTAAGAAAAAAAATATTTAAAATATTTTGTTACCCCACCCCTGCAATAAGTTAGCAGATGACCACTTTTAGGAGGTTAAGTATTAATTTCTTCTACTTTTCCCTCCCGTGAACCTTAAATGATGGCAATTTGACCCCTGCTCACCCGTTAGTAGTGATTTTTTAGTACTTTTTAAAAGTATATTTACCTTAAAAAAATATTAAATTAATATTTTTTTAGTATTTTTCAATCATTTTAATATGTTGATTTAAAAAATAAATAAATAATTATTTTAATATATTTTTAAATAAAAAAATATTTTTGTAAAGCATTATGTACTGTTAGACAGTAATATAAATCATATATTAAAATCTCATTTGATAATTTAAGTTTTTGGGTCAGATAATTTTTTCACATAATATCAAAATTTTGTTAATTAAACAATTATAATTTCAAATCTCACCCTCCCTAATTTTAAAAATTTAGCACATGGGTCACATCAATAAATTAAGAAAATCCAAATGATATTATATTATACGCTAATTACCTTAAATTAATACATTTTAATAGCTGCCATTAGTCATTAATTCATCGGCAAAATCTAGAGTAGTTAGTTTAGTCTACTAATATACTAATAAAAGTTGGAGCTCTACAAGTATGACCTAATTCTACAATAATATATAATTGATGATAATTAATTTGATATATATATATATATATATATATATATATATATATATATATATATTACGTCATGCTGAGCATGAATATTCATCATCATTATCAGTATACTATATATAATCAATATATAGTAATCACAATAATTATGTTAATGACTCACAGTAATGATATATAATTGGCAAAAGGTGCAAAAAGTTTTTGGCAAATGAAAGACTTTTGAGTATGATAAGTTGATTTAGTTAAAATCAAATCGCATTAAAGTCACAATTATTTAGTCTATTTTTCAAGTGCTACTACTTTTATCATAATCTTCTTGTTTGTGCTAACTGAAAAAAATTATTCTTTGTTATTTTCCCTTTAACACTACCCAGTTGCTATTTAACAATTATGAGATTCCATAGGGATATTTTATTTCTGAGAATAAATGTCTTATTCCTTGCCAAAACCATCCATGATTGCTAACTACTGAGATGATACTGACCTAATTAATATTTTCCCTGCTGCCCTTATTAATAATTAGTTGTTTTGTTCATTGATTAGCATTTCAAAATAGAAAATACAGATAAAAAAAAAAGATAGAAATGCATTCTGCAGTGGGGATGTTGTTTTGAGATGATACTTCAGCAAGCTTGCTGTGAAGATCATGATCTCACAGATTGTGTTCTGCTTTCTCTCTGGTGCTTTCTTTATGTTGCTGTTGGGTTGCGTTTTGAATTTCTAGTAGTTTCGTTGAGTTTTGCTGCTGTGGGAGTTTCTGAAGTTTCCTGTTTTGCTAACATGGTTCTAGACCTTTACTTCTGTACTCTGGTTTCAGCTTCTGTTTTCTTTATCTCGATAGTTTAATTAGGTTAGGTTAAAGCAGTTTGATGTGATTAGAGTTGTTTTTTAGATTTTTGCTCTAATTTTGTATGCTAACTTTCTATCTCCTTGCCTACTTTTGCTATAATATATGCCTTATAAAAAATAAAAATAATATAGCTTTATGCTAAGCTTAATTATTACTATTATGGCGGCCAAATTGGACCACTAGACTAGCAAAATAGGTTATTGGAACAAGGGAGTTGCTTGTTCAGTTGGTATGACTAGAAAGCGTCTACTTGTACTACTTGCACATTTAATTAGCGGTCCACTTTAATAGTAAAAGTTTGAGATTAAAAGATTTGATTTTCTTGTAGTTTTAGATTCAAGCTCTGTAGTTGCTAATATGATAACCACTAGAGGCTTACATGGTCATTAAGTTCAGGGTCCGTGGGATTAGTCGAGGTACGCACAAACTAACCCGGACACCCACGTTAATAAAAATAAATAAATAAATAAATTAGCCCAAAAGTTTCTTGTAAAATTTTTGTCTAATTTCTTGTAGGATGCTATGATCGATTTTTCCACCACAAAACATCTTTATGATTTCTGAAAAGTTCTTAAGTTTTCATCAGGAGATCGCATCATTTGAAGGTAAATAGTAGAATAGTTTGATGTTCTTAACAATAGTATATTAAACTCATGTAATGTTTCTTGTACTCTACGTACCCATAGGCCATGAGCAAAACAATATAACTGTGTTCAGATACTAAGGAACAAGAATTTTAACCTTAATTTCTAATGATAACATAGAGGTTGCATAGGTAAACCATGCACCTAGTAATCACCATAGAGTTTAGCTTAAAACAAATTAAAATACATATAAGAATATTTCAAATATAATACACAAGAAATTATTCACATTAACAAAATAGGATGACTATGACCCCCCACCCCAAGATATAATTATACTATGGATATCTATATCAATATAGCTTTGTACTTGGCCATGTCTGAACTCAAATGAAATTTGAGTTTAGCAAAGGTTCTGCCTCTAGAGTCAAAGGGGGCCTCGCCGATCACCCATGGACATAACTCTCTTCAGTCCAAAAGACACACTGACACACTTCTTTCCTTCCCACCAGCAAAGCAATGATCAAGTAGCAGCTATAGACATGCAAAGCAATAGCAGCAACAACAACAATAATCAGCCTCAAACTAGCCATACATCAACAAGCCGGTCTTCGGACTCCGGTGAGGCCTGTGGAGGAGGAAACAAGTGGGCATCAAAGCTTCTAAGTGAGTGTGCAAGAGCAATCTCAGAGAAGGACTCTAGCAAGATCCACCACCTTCTATGGATGTTAAATGAGCTTGCCTCTCCTTATGGAGATTGTGATCAGAAATTGGCATCTTATTTCTTGCAAGCTCTATTCTGTAAGGCCACCGAGTCTGGTCAACGGTGTTTCAAAACCCTAACAACAGTAGCTGAAAAGAGCCACTCCTTTGATTCAGCTAGGAAATTGATACTAAAATTCCAGGAGGTAAGCCCGTGGACTACTTTCGGCCATGTAGCTTCAAATGGTGCAATTTTGGAGGCCTTAGACGGGGAAAGCAAACTTCACATAATTGATATCAGCAATACCCTTTGCACACAGTGGCCTACTTTGCTAGAAGCTTTAGCCACAAGAAATGATGAGACGCCGCGATTAAAGCTCACCGTTGTGGTAACTGCTAGCATTGTAAGATCAGTCATGAAAGAAATAGGCCAAAGAATGGAGAAGTTTGCTAGGTTAATGGGAGTGCCCTTTGAGTTTAAAGTAATTAGTGTGCTAAATCATATAGGAGAGCTCACAAAGGAAGGACTGGGTGTTCAAGAAGATGAAGCAGTCGCGATTAATTGCATTGGGGCATTGAGAAGAGTTGAAGTAGATGAAAGAAGTTCTGTAATCCAGTTGTTCCGATCACTTAACCCTCGAGTTGTGACAATTGTTGAGGAAGAAGCTGATTTTACTAGCTCAAGATATGACTTCGTCAAGTGCTTTGAAGAGTGCCTGAGGTATTATACACTATATTTTGAGATGCTAGAGGAGAGCTTTGTCCCAACTAGTAATGAGAGATTGATGCTGGAGAGGGAATGTTCAAGGAACATAGTTAGGGTTTTGGCTTGTGATGAAGAAACTGGTGGAGGAGAGTGTGAAAGAAGAGAGCGGGGTGTCCAATGGTCTGAAAGGCTAAGGGAGGCATTTTCCCCTGTTGGATTCAGTGATGATGTTGTCGATGATGTCAAGGCATTGCTTAAGAGATACAAAGCTGGGTGGGCACTTGTGCTACCTCAAGGAGATCATGAGTCAGGAATTTACTTAACATGGAAAGAGGAACCTGTAGTATGGGCTTCTGCATGGAAACCCTAAAAGGGTTATGGCCAGAACACCATCTCTATGCTCAAATTCGAGGCTCGGCATGGCAATTTATTCACAGGATGGGAACGGCGCGCCATGAACTCATATTGATAATTAATTATAGAGTACTACTACTTTCACTTTTCATTTCTTCTTCTTATATATTCATGCATGTTTGTATCTTATGCACTCCAACTTTTCTTTTCCTATGTTATATGCTTGGGAGTTTGTGTTGCTTTTCAACAACTCTAGATAATTGTATTTGTTTGAAGGTGTTTGCACTTGTGCCTCTTTTTTGCAGTTCCATGGCATCCCTTTCCCTTTTGGCTTGCCTCCTCAATATCTTTCTCTGCATCCCATAGTGGGCAATTCGAAAGAAACATTAGCAATTCATCCATGTATTCATCATAGAAAATGGTGATTTAATCACATCCATCATATGATCATCAAGTTTCTGTCCATCCAAGAATAGAAGTTCCTATAAAAAAGAATTTCCTGTTAGTCCCTTCCTTTATGTCCTAATGTATATTGACAAATCCTAAGTGGATTGTTGGTATAATTAAATTAGCTCATAACAGGTAAGCTCAAATATGCACGGGAAGAGTTTGGTGTGTAACTTATGTATTATTGCTGTCCTTGTTTTCATCTTCCTGCAATTCCCATGGCAACACAAGAAACAAATTATGTAGAAGATCCTTCTTCAGTTCTTATTTGAATATTTAATTTCTACCAAAACCTAGCTCGGTGGTGATGTATACGCCTGACTCATTAAAAATTAATTTGGGAATTCATTGTTGATTGCGGGCGGCCTGCAAGAGCACCCATTTATTAATGCCTAAGCCTCTGATCTATATATGGATTTGATTTTTTTTTAATGAAAAGATAAATGTTTGATTATGTTATTTTTTATTTTTTAAAAAGAAATGTCTTGTAGTGCCTGTTTGATATTATGGTAGTTTTTGCTTTTTAAATTGCTTTTTACTTGAAAATAACATTAAAATGATATATTTTTATATATTTTTAGATCGTTTTGATGTGATAACATCAAAAATTAAAAAAAAAATTATATATATATATGAAAAAATATTAAAGCATTTTATATAATATTACTAAACACACACATAGAGGCCTACATATTTGTATTCAATAACTTTTTTATTTATTATTATGTTATGGAAAAGGATGGTCCCTCGTTATATAGCTTTAAGATCCAACAAACCTTCTGATGAACCAAAGAAAGTAAGCTACAAGTCAATCGGTTTTAAGCATGTTAATTGAGGTATAAGATTAAACACCTAAATGAATTATTATTATTATTTTTATCTATTTTTTGCACATTAGGGTTAAATATCAATATTGTGATTAAGTTTTAAATAAATGACATCATGATAACGAACGCAATTACCCTATAGTTTATTGGGTCCAAAAAAGATTAAACAAACTAATTGAACTTATTTGCGTGGTGGCAATGAGCATATCCCTACATCACCAATTTGGAGAGTAGCTAGGAGATGACATTTTCAATGATGCATGACTGAACTTAATTTATTAAATTATTTGTCCCAAATCAACATAAGAATCTTCTCTTCCCTGTGATGATATTTGATGCTATTTGTACAGGTTATTTTATTGGCAAGTAGATGATAAGTGCTTGTCATGCTAGTGAGAATTAAACCTGAAATACTATACTAACAAGAGATTTCACCAGCTATGCAAAGAATGGCAGTGTGTGGCCGCAGTCTCTTGAGCATCTAAATTAGGTCAATTTTTTTAAATTTCAAGTCACTCTTAGCCTAATCTATTGCTTGGATTTTCATGTTTTTTTCAGAGAACCTGTTTTCCTTTGTTATTTTCTGTGTGATGGGTCACAAAAATGAAGAGCGACTGTGCTATTGGAAAAGGGATAGAAGAGAGGACATATTTGTGAGGAAATATATGCATAAATTGACATAAAGAGAAGGAAAAGGGACCAGGAAGAGACCTTGGTGGCAAACAGATGAGAACCAGGCAGATCCCATGTTTGCTTTTATGTCTCGTGATTTGAATAGCATATTTGCCTTTAAATTGCCATACTTTGTGTACAAACTTTAGGCCAACATTATATAGTGGAAAACAACTTTTCTTGATTTAGATAGCTAGGACCTCTGCCATTTTTTCACCTACAACTACTCTCTTCAAGAACCCATTCACACAAATACACTTGCCGTCAAACACGCTTGGACACATACTAAGAAACCTTCTTTCTCCTCTTCTTCAAATAATTTGCTTACTACAGTCTTATTAACCTGACTTGATGGATAGATAAGTTCGGTAACTCGTTGATTTGACCCGGTACTTGATTTAAATTGATTTTTAAATTAAATTATATAAGAGTTAATCTAGTATAACAGAGTGAACTTACAATAAAATCAAATTAATTAAAATACACAATTTAATTTAATTTAAAAAAAAAACTTTGAAATCACGTCATTTTAATTAGATAGATGTAGTTTAACTCATTTTAGTTGGAAACTCAGAACTTAAACCAGTCATAGGAAGGAATAGGTTTGATAGCTTTGGTTTGCTGATCTTGCGTGTTGGTTCTCCTAGCTGGATGCTTGGGTTGGAATCTTTGTAATGGAAAAGATTTAATTAAAACAATAAGTATATCCCCATGCGAATTAATCTTGAGTTTCTTGAGTTTTGATATGGACATAGATTCAGTATGGGAACTCGATAGGTATGTTGCAGAGGATCAAATGCGTGCGATGATCTCAATTACACCATTCTTTAGACACCACTCCTTTTGTGGAGTCCAATGAATATAATAGTATCCCTTGAGCGGCTTAATTAGCTACCTAATGTCATGATTTATGTTTTAATCACATTATCTCATGACTTTGTCTCATGAGTTTGAAATTTTAACTATAATCACTTTGTCGTGGTTAGTATTTTATGATAAAATAATAGAAATGTGTTTAGTTAAAAATATAAAAATAAATGTGTCTTTGAAATAATTTTCTTAAAATGGGTTTATATATATACTTTAAAAAAAAAGATGAAAAAATATATTTTTTTTATTTCTTTTTTCAAAATAATAATGTAATGTTATTTTATTAATACCACTAATTATATGTCAGAGAAAAAGCAGCACTGATGGAATCATTTCCTCTCACTTGGTTGATATATAGGGTGAGACTTTTTCGTGCCTAGCTAAAGTAGATTACAATTATAGCTCATGTGTGCTATTTCATTTTTGAAACTCTTGATTAATTCTTTCCAAGGAATGTCTCCCTGTCGTGGATACAATGTCGTTTGAACGCTTGGATATTGAAGTTTGAGTACGACTAATTACCCTGTTAAAAAAAAAATTGAAAGACTCAATGGAGTTTTTAATATATATATTGATTTAGTTGGGGTCAGGGTCAGGTTTGGGTAAGGTTTCGGGTCACGCACGATAATATCCATACCCTATCCCAACTCGACTTTTTTACTTTGGGTATTACTCGAACGAACAAAAACAATTCCTACATGTTAGGTTCAAGTCGGATCAATATCCAACGTGTTGAAAAACCATCTCAACCAAAAAATTTAAGTTGTTAGATGAGGTCACAAAAATAGTTTTTATATTACTTTTTAACACATATTTTTTGGACTTGAAACTTACACCGACTCACACTACCTTATGCTTAAATTTTATCAAATAGAATAGGGGTGATGAGATTTGAACTCGTAATTGTTTGGTCATCAAGACTCCGATATCATATCAAAAAACATTCTCAACCTAAAATCTTAAGCTGTTAACCGAGGTCTCGAGAATAGTTTTTATATTACTTTCTAACACAACGGGTATATATAAAATTGTCATCCTTACTTGTCCCATATCCACATATATTTTTATATCAGCATATTAAAATTATTTAAAAATACTAAAAAATTAATTATTTTGATACTCTTTCAAGCCAAATACATTTTTAAAACACATTCAAATGCAATTCTAAACACAAAAAATAGATGGAAAAGTTGGTAAATGAATTTACTTTCTAGGTCATCATTTAAGGTTTGAATTTAAAAGAAACTTCAAAAGTGATTTATATACATTTTATTGATTTTTCTGAAACTCAAAAAATATATGAATGATTTGTCTAAAACTCAAGAAATATACTCTTAATACTAACTATTTAACTTGCGCTCTACCGCGGGTTGGATAAAAAGATTGAAGAAAAAATTGATTTTAGCTGACAAAAACGCATTTTAAAGAAAGGAAAAAATAATGTTGAATGATGAAAAAAAGCAAAAAAAAAATAATGTCAACCCATATTAACATATTAAGCCCGTGACCCGATTCATTTAAACTAAAAGCAATAAACTTTGAAAACCTTGAAGCCTAGTTTTCAACTAATCGAATGTTGAAAAAAATCAAACATACAAAATAAAAAAAAATAGTAATTATAAGTTAAAAAGGACCTAAGGTTGCTTAGGCTAACCCGCCTAATCTACGGGTCAAGTTATGAGATTAGGATAACCCAACGAAAAGTAAAATAAAGAAAATAATGAAGCCTAATTTTTTTATATAAAAAAAATCAATGTTGAATCATAAGATAGAAAAGATTAGAAAAATAGTAATTATAAGCCAAAAAAAGCTTGAGCCCACCCGGGTCAACTTGCCAAACTCACGGATCAGGTTTCGAGATCGGGATAACCCTAAAGCAAAAAAAAATAAAGAAAATCACTAAACCTAATTTTTTTAAAAAAAAAATGAATGTTGAATTATGATACAGGACAAAAATAAGTAAAAACAATGATGACAACCCTTGTTGTCTTATAAACCCGTGCCCCAAGCTATTTGAATGGAAGTACTAGATATAAAAAAAACTATAAAGATCAATTCTCAATAAATTAGATATTAAAAGATAAAATAAAAAATTCAATATACAAAAGGAATTAATTATCAAAAGGAAAAAAAGGTGTGAACCACCTAGGTTAACTAGCCATACCCACAGGTCAAATCATGAGATAATGATAACTTTATAAAAAATAAAAAATAAAAAACCATAAAGCCTATTTAAAAAAAAACCAACATCGAGTAATGAAACCAAAAAAAAGTCTGAATAAAATATGGGAACCCAAGCCAACTTATAAAACATGTGACCTAGACCATTTGATTGGAGATATTAAATCCAAAACCAATTGATAAAAAATGAAATTGAAAAAAAAATCACAAAAAAATTTTAAAAAATAAAAATTAAAAGAATGATGATCAAATTCAAAAGAAAAAAATGTGGATAATTTTGAATTAAAGGGATAAATTAAAAATAAAAATAAATTCCAAAAAACAATTAAAAGGAAAAACCACCAAAAAAAATGAGGACAAAATCTAAAAAAATTAAAAATCTTGGTTGAAGGATAAAATTGAAATCAATTGAAAGTTTAAAAAAAGACAAGAAAAAATGAATAAAAAAAACAGGATCAAATTTGAAAAATTAAAATATGAAAATTCTAGATTGAAGGGTGCAATTGAAAAAATTAAAAAACAACTTAAAAAAATAAAAATTAAAAATTAACAAATCAAAACAATGAGTACCGATTCATAAAAATACACAACCAATGAGACTACCCTAAAATTATAAATGTCAGGCATGAATCATGAGAGAAAAGAGAAGGAAAAAAAAAAAAAGCTTTTGCGGTGACAATCTGTCTATCAAAAAGCAAACGAATTTAACTCTTAACTAACCTGCTTATAACTTAAAAAAAAAAAAAAACCATGTGCAAACATAAAACTAATTGCCTCTAAACCAAGCCTAAATAAATTCTAAAATAAGGTTGGTTTCATGATTTTGCTATGATAAAAATAATGAAAATATTAATTGTGGCATAAAGGGTAAGTTAGTAATTAAACCGTGCAAAAAAACATGAATCTAAAATAAAACCCCTAGCAACCAAATATATGAATATTTTTTTTTTAAGGATAGTAAAGGTTTTTTATTATAAAAAAAATATGAAAATATGTCTGCAGTTTGTACCTGCACTAAGAAAGATAATGATAAATAAATTATATAAAAAAGACTATTTTACTCCTAAACTTAATCTTTTGACCTGATTTGAGGAAGGTTAAAAATATTATTTTATTATTACAATTCATAATAAAAAATTTTATGCTATAGTAAATATTCCATGTCATATATATATATTTTTTATAAACATGAAAATTCACTTAAAATATATCGATTATTTAATCCACCAAAATAAAAAGGTAGTCAGTGTGAATGCATGCCCAATCTTATTTCTAATCCAGCCCCCGCACGGGCCACTACCCATCTCTTGTCAAAAGAGATATTTTCAAAGGTTTTTTTTTCACAATCATTCACCAAATTAATCGGAGGCAAATTGAAAGTGAAGGTTAGAAGACATGCATCTATATTTCATGGATAAATAGGGAAATGTATTGCAATTATTGACCCCTACATTTCTATCACTTCACATATATATATATATCATGGATAAATAGGAAAAAATATTGCAATTATTTGCCCCTAGATTTCTATCACTTTATATTATTTATATTCATTCACAATAAAAAAAAGTTATTAAACATGGTTTATCCCTTAATCTTTACCAGGGTTCAGGTTATAGATTGGATAGGTTAATGTAGATTAATTCGAGTCCATTAAAATAACATTACTTTAATTTTTAAAATTTGAAAAACAAAAATTTTAAAATCAAATTAGGTTTTGATGAGGTTAACAAGATTAACTCTGAGTTGATTTTATTATAAAAGTTGAGTTGGGTTAAGAGTCGAATCTCAAATCAACTCATCAATCAGGTTTAATAATTATGATTATAAATTATTCTTCAAAAACTTTAAACTATCATAAAAAATAATTAAAAAGCATACATTATCAAAAGGAACATATACATAGTAACAAATTGCAATTTTGTACATAAAAATTTGATTAGACAAGTATACCACACCACCAAAACAAGAGAAAAATGACACACATAATCTTATCCTACCTTCTATCATCTTAACTATAAAAGAAGCTAATAATATCATAATATATAGATAAAGGGAAAAGTAATAATATTATAAGAATTTCAAAATATTTGACAAAAAAAAAAACCATGGTTATAAACACTTGGGGATTCATGTTAAGTTTTAGTAAAGGATTAAAAATCTAAGATTTTTTTGTCAAATATATCAATTTTTTTTTACAATATTTGTGTGATTTCATAATATCTCAATTATTCATCATCAAATCCGGTCAATGGCACATTTTTTTTTTTCCTTTTCTCTTGTTTTGTTATGGATTGTGTCCCTATCTCCTCAATTATTCATGATTACATTCTATCTTTTAATTTCTTTTTTTTTCTATTTTTTTCATGTATTATATTTTAAGAAAAGTTATATATAAATTCTCTCCTTTTTTTTTTAATTCCATGGTAAGTTTTTATTGGTCTGGGTTTTCTTCTTCAATTTTTTTTATTTATTTCTTAGACAATGATATTATCAATCAATATTTATATTTTTAATACGTATAATATGATTTAACAAAATTAAAAACTGCATGGATATAGATTAGTGCACAAAAGCCCATCCTCCCCTTAATCTCTATCTGGTCGGGTAAAATTAAGATATTTGGAGCGGATCAGAACCGGTTTCCTTCGGATCCCTACTCAACACCTCGTAATGTTTTTTATTATTAAGTTTGGGCCTACAATTCAACTACTTAAAGCCTTTGGGTCAGACGGCAGAGGCCTAGTAAGTTAGAAGCCCGAAAGTATAACCACTGGCGTAATAAAATCAACTATACAGGGCCAAAACAGTCCACAAACACAATAAATTTTCTAGGGTTTAAAAGCAAGTGATAATTGTAACTCACCATATATATATATATATATATTTATATCTCTCCATCTTAACAGAGCTAGGGTTTGGGGAGCGCTGAGACTTCAGCAAAGACGAAGAGTTCTCAGAGACTCTGAAAAACTCAAAATGGTAATACCCTTTTAACCTCTCTCCATATCTCTTGCGGTTTTTTGCTTGGTTATTGTAGAGATCATGTTTCTTGGTTGTTAGACAGAAGGATGGGTTCATCTGTGTTTTTATTTTTAAGGATGCTGTGTTTTAAATGGTCATGTTTCTTCTTGCTATCTGTGTTTTTAATGGTGAAACTTTGAAAGATTGTTTTTTTATACAGTGAGAATTTTGAAAGATTGAAACTTGGGTTAAGAATATGAGTAAGTTTTGGACTTTTTAATCATTTTGTTTAGGCTTGTTTGTTGGGTTCTTGATTTTTACAAGTGTGAGGGATGAAACCAAGGAAAATTAAAGCTGTAGTTGGATCTGAAGAGAAGGAAGTTGGTGACTAGTTAATGTGAATAGTAGCTGTAGTGATATTAGGTGGTATGTATTATGGAATTTTTTCATTTTTGTACTCTTAGCTTTGTCTATCGTCAGGTAGGTTTTAAAGCAGATTTTTCTCTGTGATTATTGAGGGTAGTTTCTTATGCTATCTTTTTAATGTTTTACTGAGGGAACTAAAACTGGAGGGAACTGGGGTGGAACTGGGAAGACAATGTAGTCTAAGGTACAATTTATTGAAACCCAGGGTGTTTACTAATTAGATGGTGAGTGGAAGTTGTCTATTTTAGAAGAAGATAAGGAGAGCCTGGAAATGGAGATAGAAAAACAGGGTGTAGTCTTAAGGTAATTTGAGTACATTTGTTGCCTTGTTATTTTTGTTTCCATGAATGGTTTTGTGGTCCTGTTATTTCTTATAGAAAGGAAGAATTGCTCCTAAGCCATAGGCAGACCTCCTCTCATTTAAAACGGATACCTTTTGTGTAATTGTGAATTAGTTTTTTCAGCTGCTTAATCTCGAGTGATCACTGAATAGAGCTTGAAATCTGTATGTATCAGTTGGTGATTTTGTCCATTCTTCTACATTGAAAGATATTTGAGTGATTTCTTCTGGTTTTTGTGAATGGTTGCAGGAGTGTTGGATGTACTTAATCTAGTGTTGTCAATCATGTCACTCGATGATATTTGATTTGATACATCTTTTTATTTGTCGATGTATTCAATCATTCTGTCCTTGTTTGCTGTCCTTGATACACAGCCTAAGCAGATCCACGAGATCAAGGATTTCCTTCTTACTGCCAGAAGGAAAGATGCACGCTCTGTGAAGATCAAGAGGAGCAGAGATGTGGTCAAGTTCAAAGTTCGCTGCTCAAAGTACCTCTACACTCTTTGTGTCTTTGATCCTGAGAAGGCAGACAAGTTGAAACAATCTCTTCCTCCAGGTAAGTTATCAAAAAATCTTCCTTAAGAAGTTATTGTTCACAGTGATTCATTGTTCCATGCTTCTCCTAGTGTCATGACTATGAAATACACAGCCTAAAATCTGTAGATGGAATAACCAAAAAGAAGGAACGTGAAGAGATTGTCCTAAAAAAAACTAGGCATGTATGCATCTGCGTCCATTATTGACTCAAGATAGCCAGATGCTTTTATTGTTGTTTCTTCCATTTATTGATGATAGGTGGTCTGTTTCATTAATTGCATCCTGTCCATTTTCTGCGGCTGCAGGTTTGAGTGTTCAAGATCTGTGAAAGATGGCAGTCTGGTCCAAGCTTGTCGGCTGATGATTTCTAGGAGAGATATGAACAAGGATTTTCCTATTTCGTGTTCTATTTTCATGGTTAAAATACTTAGTATTGGATTTTGGCTTGGCACTTCATTATGATAAAGTTTCTGTGGATCATTTAGTAGTTAATGTCACTCTGAAATTTTTCTAAACGTTTGTAGTTTTTTCTTTCAATTTTGTTCAATCACCAGTTCCATGTTTCAAGTGCTTCACATAGCATGTAAGGATTTGTGCAAACATCTTTTTTAATCTGGGGTGATACTTTCCTGAGGGTATGTCAATTTCGGGTAATAACTTGCTATTATCATACAAAACTCTGAACGTCGTGGCCAAAACTTTAATGTTCAAAATAATTTTTCATTTTGATTCTAATTATTTTTTTAGCGCCATTGTATATTTTTGGGTCAAATTATACGATAATTGATGAGAAATAAAATTAAAAAAAAATAGAAAAGATGTTGTGATGCGGTTAAAATTATCATAAAAAGTTTATTTTACTCAAATTTTATAAATTATATCTATTTGGTTTATCAATAGTTTTGCAATTCATTTAAGTATAAAATTTTATTTTTTTATTTTTTGGTTTATAAGAAAAAAAAAATGCTGAATTTCAGTGATAAAAAATGATTTTCACCACTAAAATAATTAATTTTAATATCAAAAGATTTTTGGTGGAGACTAAGAGAGTTTTACTTGTGTGTTTTTTGACCTTGAAATTATTTTAAAAATTATGATTAGGTTAAAATCTTGAAATTACCTAAAAGATTATATTTAAATTTAGAAAGATTTTTTATTTTAGATTTTTGTGTGGTTTGTTTTTTTTAAAAAAACAATAGGATTATTAGGGTGTTTAGGTTTTTTTTTAGATGTTTTAAGTTAAAAAAAATATAAATATGAGAACGAACAACATGTTATTCTTTTTTATTTTTTTTAAAATAGGGCTTGTATACTATTATATTTTTTTTAAAAAATAGGGCTTGTATACTGGTTTTTTTTAATTGTGTCAAACCCCACGACACGACACTTAACCTTTTTCTTTTTTTTAATATTTTTTTTAATTTTACCTTTTAAAAAAATTATGTTTTTTTATGTGTTTTAAAAGTAATTTTATAGTTAATATTTAAATTAATATTCTTTCTCTTCTTTTTTTATTTATTGTATTTAGCCCCTTTTTAAATAGTAATTGTTTTTTAATTATTTTGTATATTTTTTATTTTTAAAGAGATTATTCTAATTCATCTATAACTTTTTTATGTTATATAATTGGAATTTATTTTTTCAAAAAAAATAAAATTATATAGTATTTCTAATAAATACAACCTCGCGATATATTTTTCTCATTTAATTTTATTTAATTAATTTTATGTGTATATCTATTTCTACTATCATTTAATTAAATAAAAAGTTAATTTCAATAAATACAATCATGTAAATGGTTTATATTATGAGTTTAAATATTTTGACGTACACCCGCTTCTCGACTTTTTCATATATGTATTTAGTTATTGTTAATGTCTTTTTTTTCATGTATTGACATAGATTGTTCTCAATTTATTTAATTATATACATGCATAAATTTTTTAATTTATACTTAATATTTTTATGTAAATAAAGAAAGTGTTGGAAAATCCTACAAATTAAATTTTTTTATTCAAAAAGAAAAATACAAGTGAAGCACATGTTAAATAGCTAGTATTAACACTTATTTCAAGTATCATTTTTGTGTGCAAAGACCAATTTCAGATGGAAAAACTGATTTCGAGTTATTGCTTGGCTTGTACATGCAATTTTTGGGTAATAACTTGCATGGAGGCTCAGATTTCAGGAGAAAACTTGCCGATTTCAGGAGAAAACTTGCCGATTTCGGGAAACAGTTTGCCGACTTCAGGTAAAAACTTGGGATGTTTGAGTCATAACTTGTCACGACTTGGCAAGTGAACACCCAGTTCGGGTAATTACTTTTCAAGTTTGGCAATAACCTAGCATTTTCGGGTAATAACCCGGCTTGGAAACACCAGCTTTGGGTAAAAACAAGCACTAACTTGGGTAACACTTTGGGGTTGCATGGTAACGTCAATTTCGGGTGATAGCTTCATGTGCAAAAACTAACATCGATTTCTGGGTTATGAGAAAACAAAATAAAAACAAGAAAATCAGAACATGAACTGAAATCGGGTTGTGAGTTGGTGCCCCCAAGTTCGGGTTGGAGCTGGTCGGGTTAGAACTTGCAGGAAAAGGGTTAAAAGTTGTGTCATGGTTTGCAAACAGCAAATGAGGATAGAGGTTGGAGATTGAACTGTAATAGGAGTGGAAGGGCCTTAAGACATGGAGGATTTATTCATGGATAATGTGTAGAAACCCTTAGGCCGTATGAACTATCCAATGATTTGATTGATGTGGAGTTATTAATGGGTTTGACAAGGAGTTCTTGCTGCCTTTGCTTGTTATTTGTTTCTGTTAAAAAAAAAAAAAAAACCCATCATTGCCTTGATAGATACAAGGTTTCATATTTTAGCTTGAAGGAATTGACACGATCATAAAGAGCAATATATCAATAAATTATAACTCAATTTTTATTAATATATAACCAATAAATATTTGATTTACTGATAATTAAACTTGGTATGTTTTGATGTGGGGTTGAATTATTTTATTTTTAGCTACTAATTGTTAATAATAACTCTATGATTACCATATTATTGTGATTTGATAAAAAAAAAATTAATCAATTTTTAGCTCTACCATCTCATTAATAAGAAAAATGAAGACAGATATTTAGCGTAATAAGAAAATTGAAACTCTCATTAAATTTCTTTGTATCAAAACGGAATGAATTTTTTTAATATATTGTTTGAAATCAAATCATATGCTGAATTGAATGCAATTCATAAAAGATTTTTTAGAATCAATTCTTTATTATAATTCAATTCAATTATGGTGTTTAGTTTGAATTCAATTAATAAATAAATTGAATTCACATGTTTGAAAGAGATAAAACTTGATTTATTTTATTTTCTATATTACCTTATTAACATTATCTTTTTTATCCGAAAAAGGTCTCTCAAAAAAGTATTTTGAGGAAGCTAATTAACAAACAAACTAAATCATGTTATGAAAATATTGTTCATTCAGACTCATACAACTGTGGATTGTAAGAGTTACTTCAGCTCATATACTCTTTCTTTTGATTTGTGCATTATTAAATAAGCGGGGTAATACCCTTTCTTCAGCCTGTATTTGTTGTCGCCTGTCAATTTGTGCATTAAATGAGTGGGGCAGTGACATCATTAATAACACCTGTTTACTATCACATTGGGTCTCTCTACAATATTGAAAAAGCTGTTGTGGTTTGCTTGGAAAATAGTGTCACGTTTGTTAGAGATAATATTCTGCACTCTTTGCATGTGATCGATTGTGCAACAATTGTGCTCTGTTTTTTGTCTGACCAGAAATTAAAAATTTCCTATTCTTTTTTAGTTTACAGCCAAATGATTTTTTTTTTTGATTTGTCTGTCTCAATGCATGTGATGGACTTCTACTAAAGATGTTTTTGGATTTTTCTTTGTGCTGTTTTTTAGCTGGTGAAATGTCAGTTCTAGAGAGTTATTATGGCAATTGTTTTTCTTGCAGGTGGGTTCCGAGGTTTCCAGTGGGCTATTGCTTTTTTTTTTGTCTCTTATATTCAAGTCTGTGCATTTCTTTGGCCATCGGATGTTGCACTCTTTTTTTTTTCTCCATTGCCTCTCCTGCTGGTTGTTGCACCATCAATTTAGTCTTTTTTTCCTCTCTTCATTGCCTCTCATGCTATCTTTGTTTAGTTTGTTTTCTGATGTATTTTTTGGGAGTGTTATTTCATTCAGATTCTATCGGTTTTTAGGTGTTGCATGTGTAGGATATTTTGTGTTGAACTTGTTGCCCTTTGGTTAGATTATTTCTATTACCGAGGTTAGCTCATGTGTGTGCCATTCTTTTGTTTAGTTGTTTTTAACACTCTTGTCGTAGTGCTTTTCATGCACAACTTCTACATTAACGTTGGTTTTTTCTGCAAGATTTAGCTAGCATTTAATGTTATTTTATATTGGAATTTGCATTTGTTTCTTTTATTGTTTGCAGGGTGGCTAGCCTTATTTTTGTCTTTCCTTGCGTTTCATTGTGCTTTTAACTGTATACATTGCTCTATTTGCTTTGCTTTGTTTTTTTTTTCTTGCTTGCATTGTATTGTCACCATACTTAATTTGTGTGTTGCCTCTGTTTTCATCAGATTTGTTGAGCTTTTCTAGCTTTCTTTCCAGTTGGGTTGCTGCTTTGTTGAGATTAAGACTTGCTTGCTTTACTCTGCTAGTATGTGTAAGTATTTATGATCTGGAAGATTAATGATTGTCTTTTTCTTACTTTGTTGGACTGTGTAACCAGCTTCTCTGTTTTTCCATTTGTTTTGAAAATTATTTCTGTTGTGTTTTCTTTCTTTTTGATGGTCATCAAATTTATGCTTTAAATTCCCATCTTTATTTATTTGGCCAATTCATATTGCAATTTACATTAGTTCTTTTCATAGCTTACCCTTTGATTCCGGTCATTCATTTAGTGTAGCATGAAATGGTTTTTAAGTTTGGCCATTGCTTTGAATAATTGGTTGGTCAAGTTAAACATTTTGTTATTCCCTTACTGGCTAAGATTACACTTTAGGTGCTACCAAAATGCACAGAGCGTAAGGGTCTGAAGTTTAAGAGACGGCCAAGCAAAGATGACCAAAGGCCCCTGTGGAACACATGAACAACAAATAAAATCAGCATCAAAAAACAAATGGCAAACCAATCAAACAATCAACCATGACTGAACTGACAGTGTAACCGACAAAGGCCAAAGCTTCAAAGAAAAGAGAACATGAACCTTGGAAAAAGTTTTTCTGAACAGACCAAGCACTTTAACCTTACTCTAAAAAGATCCTTAGTGATGTTTAAATGGCCTTTAAGTTCAGAATATGTGCAAAGACTATCAAAGCAAAACAAAAATTCACAGCAAAACCATCTAAAAAAGATGCATCGAGATCTTTCATTTTATCCAAACCATCCCTACCATGCATGTTTCTCAGAAGCCATCCTTCTTATACGTGAAAGCCTAACATATATATTGACACAATTAATTGTATGCTTTGGTCTAAATCCACAGAGCACACAGGCAGTAACAGAATCCCCCTCAACAGTAAAGCAGTAATAAAAACAAAAGCACCAACAACAAATAACCTTAAAAGCAATAGATCGCAGACATCCAAAACAGAAACCAACAACACGAATATAAAAACTAATACCTGCTGCAACAACATAGAAGTGTCCATCCCAAACACCAGTCAACATGGAATGCCGCCCAACACAAATATCATAAAGCAATAAGAAATTTTCAAAAACTTGTTTTAGTATTAAATTCTGTAGTAAATCAAGAGGTTGATTTCTAATTTATTTTTGCTCCATTCTTAGAGATTAAATTATATTTGGAATTCAATATTTGACGTTCAAACTAATTCTAAACATGAAATTTCATTAAATTTTTTAAATTGAATTCATTTTGAAGAGTTCTAAATAGTCTATAAGCAAATTTAAATTCAATTAATAACTTATTATAATTTTTATATTTGAAATAAAATATTAAATAATATAATTGAAGTTAATTATACTATTTAAAATACATATATAAATAAATTAAATTAGCGATGTTAACTATTTTTCGCTTAACTTAGAAATCATTCTTTTTAGGTAAATATTTTTTTTGTTAAAAAAAAACTTTATATTTATTTAAAATGATATAAAAAGAAAAGGAAAAGAAAAGAAAAGAAAGTTTAATAACATACCTTATAAAAAACAAGAATGTCTTGACAGTGATTGATGCAGGTCGAGAATGAAAGGATATTCTGATGTCAAAAGTTTTTTGGAAGGAAAAAAAAGAAAAAAAAAAGAAGGTTATGCTAAAGACAAAATAAAAATAAAAGTTTGTGTTAATATCTGAATATTTTTAAAATATCGTTTTCAAACATTAATTTTATGAGATATTACTATAGCAAATGAGAGGAACTCCTATCTGATGTATTTTCGCACCTCCTTTACAAATTAAATTAAAAAAAAATTATTAACATAAAATAAAATACCATGATTCAAGTGGAAACTTGATAAATATACTTTTATCTCTTACTAGAAAATGACCCAATGTGTTTTTTAAAATTTAAAATTTTATCTAATTATTTAAAATTATTTTTTTATATGTTTAGATTGTTTTAAAATGTTAATATTAAAAATAAATTTTAAAGAAAAAAAATATTATTTTAATATATTTATAAAAATAATGCAGAAGAATACTTTGAAAACAAATCTTCATGCGAAGCAAACGTTTCTCTCTTTTTCCACATGTTTGAATAACATACACTCCTGTTGTCTCTTTGATCTAATCTCTTTCTCTCTCACTTCAGATTCTTATAATATCAGTAAAAAGAAAAACCCAGCTCTCTAAGGTAAGTTGTTTTCCTTCTTTAATTTTGTTTGTGTATATACCCGCCTTGCTTTTATCAATATGTGCACTCCTCTTTGGTGACTGAGAAAATGCTTTGACTTGTAAAGGAAAGTTGAAATTTTGAATCATGGGTTTTGTTTAACTGGTTGATATTTGATAACCCAGTTTGTGATTTTTCAAATTGAGAATTTATTCTATTATTCTTTTGTAGTGGAATCTTACGTTGAGTGTATGGTTGGTGAAGATGTAGTTATGTAGAGAATGATCAGTGCTTAAGATTGGTAATTGAATGGCTATCTCTGTTTGGCTGCTGAGATAATGTGGGAAATGAAAAGAAAGGGTTTCTCTATGAGTTAAAGACTAGAACTTTGCTTTGTTGTTTTTGGTATTTTAGTTAACTCGAATAGAAATTTGCAAAATTTCTGATTGATTATTTATTTCTGGGAAACACATTAAAGGGTTTTTTTTTCTAGTTGCCTTAATTGGACTGGTGGAGATTTCAGCTGCTGAAGAATGTTATGAGAGTAAATTTTAGTTCAAAACTTGGTTAAAGGATAAGTCTTTGTTGAGGATATCAACTCGTACCGTTGTTGCGAGGCATTGTCATAAAAGCTTTCATTGAGCTGTGATTGTGCAGAAAGATGGTTGGGAAGTCATTAGTCCAGGTTTCAAACTGTCCTTCTATACTATCTTCGTCATCATTGATTAATGTATCTCATAGTTCTTCAAACTTCTTGCCTTTTCTTCCGGCAAGACCACAAAAGAAACTCATGGGGGTGCGAGCTATGTCAGCAGATACAGGGCATAGCCAACAACCACCCTCTTCTTCGGAGAAAATGAATGCACTTGCAGTTATTTTGGAGGTTCCTCGTAATATTTGGAGGCAAACATTGAAGCCGTTAAGTGATTTTGGGTTTGGTCGGAGGAGCATTTGGGAAGGTGGTGTTGGGTTGTTTCTTGTGTCTGGTGCAGTGCTTGTTGCACTCAGTTTGGCTTGGTTGAGGGGGTTTCTATTGCGGTCTAAATTCAGGAAGTACTCGGCTGTGCTTGAATTTACTCAAGCTAGTGGTATTTGCACAGGAACACAAGTTAGGATTAGAGGGGTCACTGTTGGTGAAGTTATCCGCGTTAATCCTTCCTTGAAGAGTATAGAGGCTGTTGTGGAGGTTAGATTAATGATTATTTTTTTTGTGTTTCTTTCTGACATATAAATGCTGAGGTTTGTGGTTTTGTTTTTAGTCAAATGTGTTCCCTTGTATTTTTCAGGTTGAGGATGATAAAAATTTTATACCTAAAAATTCACTGATTGAGGTGAACCAGTCTGGTCTTCTCATGGAAACAATGATTGATATCACTCCTCGTGATCCAATCCCAACACCTTCTGTTGGACCTCTTGATGCTGAATGTGTTAAAGAAGGTCTAATTGTTTGTGATAGGCAAAAATTAAAGGGACATCAAGGGGTGAGTTTGGATGCCTTGGTTGGGATATTCACTCGTATTGGACGAGAAGTAGAGGAAATTGGTGTTGCCAAGAGCTATTCATTGGCTGAGCGTGTTGCTGCTGTTATTGAAGAGGCAAAGCCACTGCTTACAAAGGTTTGATGTGCCCTACTTATGCTTTGTTCTAGTTTTGATGGATAGCATATTGTCATGCATGCACTTTTTAATTAAATAACTGTCTCAGTTTTGCAATCATCAACATGGTTCTTATGAAAGTGAAGGCTTTCTTCTCATACTAGTTAAACTTCACCTGCTGTCTTATGAAGTTTCTGCGGACCTCATTTGTCTTAATAAAATATGCTGCATGAGAGCCAATCCGTTCAATTAAATTGCTGGGGCACCCTTAGGACCAAAAGAAGTGCAGAATTGATGATGATATTACATTTCTTAAAATTTTGATAAAAAGAAAGAAGGATTTAACTTGAGCATTGTGTTTGTAAAATTTTTAAGAAACTTCATGCACAGTTTAGGTGTTCAGGAACCATCTAGTTTCTTGCTTGTTCACTTGAATAACCAAATAGAATCCTGTGAATGACAATGCTTTTCAGGTTTAAGGTTGTCGGCCATTAATTTGTTACCCTGTAAATGAGTGAACTACATTATGGAATGTGAGAGTGCAACATTTCATCTAACCAGAAAACTTAAAGATGAACTCATTCCATTTCACTGAAACTCCTGCATTATTGTCATATATGCCTTATGATCTTTGACAGGTAGGCAATTTGGACATTGATTGGTACGAGGTAGTGCATGTATCTTGTGCATGTACTTTGCCTACTGCGTGATTGAAATTCTTCCATGTTTGTTGTCAACATTTAACTTGTATCCATGCATACTTTGATTTTGATGTAGTGATGTCTCAGATTAAAGCCATGACTGAAGATATTCATCCTTTGCTGTCTGAGGTTCGTGATAGTGGCCTGCTAAAGGAAGTTGAGGATTTAACCAGAAACTTATCACAAGCCTCTGAAGATTTAAGGTAAATTGTCCCAAACACTTTTCCTTATCCCCCCCTCCCCACAATTTAGAATGTTTATTGATGTCTCACGTTTACCATTTTAACACTCAAATATGATGATGACCTAAATGAAAAATCCAAATATAACCCAAAAGAAACAAAGTGGTGGTTTTTTTTAATGGAAATCTAGGTTTACTGCATCTTTATCCTACTTTTTTACGCTAGCTCACAATCGTAGACCTTCCATTTTCCTCAGAAGGGCACATACATCCATTATGACACCAGAGAACACTGAGTTGATTCAAAAGTCCATTTACAGTTTGATTTTCACTATGAAAAACATTGAGGTGAGATCTTAATCTGAAACTTATTCCGTTTTCTGATAATGCAGAAATCATGAGTGCTGTTGTCTAATTATTTTTATCCCTGTTCTGTGTGTTCTTCAACCATATCAGAATATAAGCTCTGATATTCTGGGATTCACGGGTGATGAGGCTACAAGACGTAACTTGAAAGCACTTATAAAGTCCCTCAGCAGGTTATTATAAAAGCCAATGAACCGCGAAAATGGTATGGCTATCTTCAACAGCTGATTAGATGGCCTGAAATGGTTCCCTCATTGTGTTAGCATTATTGATGGTAGAAGGGCTCATTCTAGACTACTTGTTGAATGTTCTCCCATGGCCTAGCTAGAAGTGACAAGAGAATGCTTTTTAGACGAAAGCATTTTTGTTATACGAAATCATTGATTGGCATTCTGAATATTTTCAATTTTTTTCCGTGGGATATTACTTCCCAACCAAGAAACTAAGTCCATATTAGAAGAAATAGAATACATCATCAAGAATTCCTCGTCCATAATTCCTTCTTTTGTTGTCATTTAGCTCTCTTCTTGAAAGAATCAAGATGTTTATTCAAAGAATCAGAAATTTCCACGTGTATCTTGGAGTAAATGTGAATAGAACAAGTCTAAACACCACCTCAAAATGTAATCCTCGAACTGCAATCTCAAAAAATAACAAGAGAGGAGACCAATCATCTTCGGATTTTCAGCCTTAATTTTGGATTTTATTTTTATTTATCTTATATATTTAAGAATTATGATTCTTCTTTCGGTTTCAAACCTGTTTAAAAAGCTGTAATCGTTTTTGGAGAAAGAGACTATTCGAGAGGAATTATTCAGTAATAAAAACCAGAATTAGGGTTCTTATTGAGAGATGTCTTCCTTGATTTGTGATTCTTAATTTGTCAAGGCTGGACTACATAAAAAAAAAAAAAAAGAGGCTTTTATTTACACCAATCAACTTGTTGTCCATTAGTAATCATACAACATAGTATGAAGTTCAAATTCAAGTCCTAATCTTGGATTTAGCTACTCTTATGCTTCTAAAAACATGATACAATTTCTTCCTTGATCTTTATTATTGAATTCAAAATCAATGGTTAAAATAAAAATATATGAATAAAAATCTGATTTTAATATTGAAAAATCACTTTTTAAAAACTCTTCCAGCACAATAAGAAATACACAGTAAATACCAAGCGTATATAATTATTTGTTTCACAAGTGAAAGTCGGTGTAGTTACAGTTATTCACATGCTATCCTTGAAGAGGTGGTAGCCACTAGCCAGCACTGCAGCGCCATATATCTGACCATGAAACCGATCAATGTCTAAGTCTTTGCGTATTTTTTTGACAATATGGTCCCTTTTTCTTCCGTGATTTCTTTCTTTTTGTAGTGTTCTAAGTTTTAGCTTCCTTTCACGTTTATCTTGCTGTGTTTTTCGTTAATTACTTGCAACTTTATGGTGAATTTGCTTTTAGAAACATAAATGTCTTATTTGAGGCCAAACAAATGAGGGATTGAGGGATTTTCTTAGTGCATGTTTTGTTTTTTTTCATAATTATTAAATTCAACTCGGTGTAGTAGGTCAATTTGGAATTTGATTCTTCATCTTCTTTGGGTTTCAAAAAAAAAATTTAAACTGGAAGGTTGACTCAACAGGTCAACCCATGACCCAATCAAACCTATTTGATTTTTTAAAATAAAATTCTTTAAAATAATATAGTTTTAATTTTTAAAAAAAATCAAAAAAATATTATTTTAATTGACTTAAGTTAACTCATTCAACTTGAAACTTTGATAATAAGCTTAGCTGGGATTAATAACTTTGCTTTTCGCATTTTTAATCATACTTCTAATTACAATATGAAATGAATATTTATTTCTACATAATGCATAGGAACTTAATAAAAAAATAAATTCACAATAATTAGTACCTTAAACAAACTCTTACAGATTACTGAAAGATTTTGTCTTCATTTTGACCTCACAATGGTTTATATATTTAATCGATGGAGTGTTAATTAGAGCAAAAAAAAAATGAAGAAAATGTCATTTTACTTCTTAATCTATACTTATAAAAAAATTAATTAAATGTCAAGTAAATGATTATTGATTAGGCTCATCAACCTTTGGATTTGTCTTGTCTGAAACCTCAATGAGATTTGATCTCAAATCTTTAAGAGGATGTCAACTGATTATTATTATTATTATTATTATTATTATTATTTTGATAATTAAATTGTTCATAAGAAATATTTGTAGAAATAATTTAATGGGCCATTATTGCCTAGCTTTAGTGCTGCTGTAATAAGAGCATGCCTCAGCTGGTGGGGGGGGGCGATGGTGATGTTTCTGCAGAATGAACACAAAATTAGGCATGCGTGGTCAATGTGCCATCCCAAAAATAATTGGTAGGGACTTCACTATATGTCATCATCATTATTTTTTATAGTCTAAGGTGTTTCTAGGTTTTATAACTAGGAGATTAATAAATTCTCTTATAATTGGGTTTTAAATATGTTTATCTATATTCAAACAAATACATCCATATTCTTTTAGATTAAAATTTGAGATAATCGTATAAAAAAAAAATTTATTTGTGTTTGATTACTGTTTTAGAACAAAATAGACAAAATTAATAAGAATAAAGGGAATATGTCTCTTCTATATTTTCTATTTTTTTCTGTCTCTTTAATTAAACATGTTTTTTATTTACTGTTTATATCCTTTTAATTTCAAAACAATAAACAAACTATATCTTTTAAATGTTATCGTCGCTGATATTAAAAAGTCATTCAAGTTGTAGGGAATGCTTGTTTTTGTGATTAAATTTGTTTTTTGAAGTGATTTTTAAATTTTTTTTGTTTGAAAATATATCAAATATATTTTTAGGTATTTTAATGTGTTGATATTAAAAATTAAAAAAAAATTAATGCAATACATTTTCAATTAAAAAGTATTTATAAAAAACAACTTGCATTACATTACCAGACACACACTTCTATTACATGATTTTTTTTATTGTACGATAATTTAAATCCAAGTCACTTAAAAAATAAATCTTTTTTAATAATTTTTTTTTTATATCATCCTAATATAGTAGCGTTAAATAAAAATCCTAACCAATGGGAAAACAAATATATCAAGAAAAAAAAGGTAATATGAACAAAATAATGAAGAAGAGATCTATTCAATTGAAAGTGTCGGGATTTTGTTGTAGATGGTTTCTTGACTAATCAACATTATTAATCTTTTTGCGTAGGGATTACATTAATGCAAATGAGTGTTGTCAAGAAACCAAACCTTCTTGCTTTATTGACAATTAACTTTAAATCAGCAAATAATTACAACCACTTTAGCATATTCTAACCCTTAATCTTATTGCTTTTTTCCTTGTTTTCAATTTGTTCAACAAATACTCAAGAAATTAAAAGAGAGAGAGAGAGAGAGAGAGAGAGAGAGAGAGAGAGAGAGAGAGAGAGAGAGAGAGGAACAAGGAAATTATTAGGTAATGAGTCACAAACAGAGATGTATGGTATGTGTGATGTGTCGGCATCCATAAGATTAGAGTAATTATTACTTGATAAAAAGAAAAAGAAAAAAAAAAATACTTGATCTTGCTTAAGAGTTACACTGTACCTTTATATATACTTGAATAGGATACTTTCCTTGTTACATCCAAAGCATTAATCCCTCCCGGTCTCATATTCAATTCACAGTTTAAGTTATAAGATAATCTAGTTAATTCAAGTTAATTTAGAACTATATTATTTCAAGATTATTTTTTTTAAAAAATTAAATAATATCTATTTGAATTATTAAAAAAACAGGTTTAAACATGGCTAATTTTCATCTAGTTTAATTTAAAACCGAATTCAGATCAAGTTTTAAATTGACTAATCATTGGATTGGTCTGGCTGGTCGGGATAGGTTTGATAACATTGAATACATCTTTCGTATTCTCGAGATTTATCAAAGAAAAACTTTTTTTTTTTTTGAAATACAAGTAGGAGAAATTATAAGCAAACTTGTTCTCTCCATTGTCTTCCAATCAAAGTCATGCCTCCTTCGAATGAACACAGAAGGGTATGGGCTCTCCATCGATGTTGCCATATCAACTTCTCCTGCATTAAAACCATATGCTATATATTTTTCAATCACACCAGTGATCTTACACTCTGCAGTAAAAAGACGAGTTACATTCCTAGGATCATGCAGACAACAGGTCTAAAACCTGGATTTTGGTGGTAAAAATTGTAAAAAAAATACCTTAATGACTGGAAAAAAAGAGAGGTAAGAGGTAAAATCTTGCATTGAGGCTACAGTGGCTGCTGCCATGGTCCCAAAGGAAGACAGATTCCTTTCATCTTCTTGTAATCTTTAGAGATTCCTCGTGCTTTCACATCGTTTATGTTCCTCGAATTTGTTGAAAAAAATGGTTGAAGTTGAGAATCTAACGTTAATGGCGGCAATGATTAGACAAACAAAGCTTTAGGACAGCTCTCAAGTTAGGTCCGGGATGTCACCATGACATTATCTTTTGGCAACTTGAAGTATTTTTTTTTATTTAAATAATATTTTTTAATTTTTAAAATTTAATTTTAATATTAACATATTAAAAAATATAAAAATATAAAAAAAGGATTTTTCTTAAAGAAATCCAAAACTTTTTGGAGACGCTTAGTCTCAACTCAACTAGGTAATTAAAAACTCCATCATATTTTTCTATTTAACTTGGAACTTAATCCAAACCAAATCCGGAATCTTGAGTTTCTATGCAAACCCTTTATGTTGTTCCTAGTTTATTCTATTAACTATAAATAAAACATGAACCACCTTTTTTTTAATGTTCTTTGCAAGTATTTTATATATATATATATATATATATATATATATATATATATATATATATATAGAGTTTTGCTTTGACATGTTGATTAAGTACAATAAAACACTATTAAAAACATGCATTATTGTTGCTAGGGATAAATAAAAAAACTGAAAAATTAATTAAAAAAAAAACTCTGAAAAAACTGAACTATAAAAAAATTGATTAAATCAATTAAAATATTTTAAAAAATATTCAGTTCGATGTGGTTTCAATTTTATAAGTACAAAATTAAAAAACCAAATTGAACCTAACCGGAAAAAAAACGAATCAAATTGATTCCAAGCCTATTAAAAAGTTCAAAAAACCCAAAAAAACAATATAATTTTTTGTTTTTAATATAAAATAACTGAATCTAAACCAAAATTAAAATCCGTTAATTTGAACTAGTTTTAATTTTATTTTTTATATTTTATAAAATTTTAATTTGATTATTTTTATTAATAAAAACCAGATTTAACTGAAAAATCACCCATAATTTCTTTGAAGTTGATGAGAAATAGAAACTTGCAACAGCATTGCAGACGCTAGGGATTCTGTGGATTGACTTGGCCATATCAGTTGTCAGCAACTAAACATCGCAGAGATGTCTCACGCTTGATTGTTTTTTAGTATAATTCCTTTTCTGTCAAGTAAAATGCCCCTTTCTTGGTTGACCTCGGAGCACAGCTTTGTCTTTCATGGCGATCCATGTCTGGCTTGCTCAGCCTGCTCACTGTCTTGATTGCGTAAAATCATCCTGCAATTCTCTTTTTTATCAGTTTACAATTCCTGTCATCACTCAGAATCATGTCCACATAAGCAAATCCATAAAAATAACATAGTTTTTATCAAGTTGATTAAATTACGAGTTAATTTATCAGATAGAAAAGGCAATCTGATAGAAATGGATGCTTTAAAAGTCCGTCCAAATACACTGTAGAAACTACTATGGTAACAAAATCACCTTGCAAGAGAGGTAATTCATCCCCAGTTGTGGAACAATATCCAAGAAATTAACATGGAAGCACGCACACCCATCAATATTGTGGATGATGAAGCAACACAAGCCATGAATCTAAATGAATCATGACAAGATAATGCAGTAGCGATAAGATCTTTGTACTGTGAGGTGAAATCTTCATACTAGTTACAAATTTTTTGTGGGGCAAATTCTGTCTATGAAGATAGCCCAAATCAAGCATGATCATATGTTTTGATTGCATGAGATAGAGCCAAATTGGTGTGGGGGCAAAACCAACAAACCCTAAAAAGAAGACACATGAGAAGTGAATCAGCTAAGCACAAAAATCGACAGCTCACGCAAGATTTAACACCCTTTTAATCATAATCTTAAACAAGTTATTTATATTCGAAAAGTGTTTGAGAGTGTTTTATCGGTTATTTTTTAAAGTGTTTTTTACTCGGAAATATATCAAAAATTTATTTTTGACATGAGCATATCAAAATAATCTGAAAACGTAAAAAAAAAATATTAATTTAAAACAAAGAAAAAAATTCAATTTTTTTCACAAATATTTTTGAAATTCAAAAATAAACATGCCCTTGAACTTATTTACTAACAAAAAAATTGTTTTTATTATTAAAATTGAGCATGACATATATTGTATCCAAGGAGCTAGGACTGAAGTTCAAGAACTTGGGACCCAATCCATAAACACAAATTGAAGTAAGCCTAAGGCAATAAAAAGAAAACTATAAAGAAACACATGATTTCTTATATGCAATTAAGAAAAAAATGATTTAAAGGATGTAATTAAAAAATCAAGATTTCATCGGGACTAAAATGTAAACTTTTATATGCAAGATTTATTCCTTGTTTTTATGCCTTCTACGGATCTATAGATTAAAGGAAAGGAATACTTACCTTTGTAATCAAGTGCTTATCTCTTCCTTTTGCAACATGGGGTCACAAATTCTTTGTTTTCCTTAAAGTTTTGAAAAAGAATCATAGGTATTAAACTAAATTAGTGGGTTTTGAATCACATATTTAATAATAAGTTAATCCATTTTTTTAAATCAAAATAACATTGATCTATAAAAAAATTAAAATAAAAAAGTATCAGGATTTTATGGCGAGTTTTAATAAAATCAGGCAAGTTATAAATTTACTTGCTCGATGTATCATATCAAATTAAATTAATTTTAAATTAACAATATAAAATTAGTTAAAAATTAATTAATCAATCATCGAGTTCATTTACCAAACCGAGTTTAGTTAGAAGAACTCAAATGTGTTTAAAAATGTGGTTGTGGTTATTTTTCAAAGTGTTTTTTACTCAGAAAAATATATTAATAATATTTTTTTTATTTTTTTAAAATTATTTTTGAAATCAACACATCAAAATAATTTAAAAACATCAAAAATACATTAATTTAAAAAAAATTTAAAACACAGTGCCACGCCTTAAAATCTACCGCTTGCCTTTGATACTGTGATGGTGAGTCACAGGACTCATCGGTGAAAGAAAAAGAAAAAAAACCAAAAAGTTATTTCCAAGATAATAGAATAAAGTAATAAATAAATAAATAAATAAAATAAAAACATGATAAAAGAATGCAACATGGCAACTGCCATGCTATCTTAGGGATGTGACAACCTTTTCAGGTAGCCGACAGCCATTACCTTGTAAATAACACCCCCAATTGCGGAGCACATGCACCCATTTGCACTCTCATACGCATAAATTATACTATCAAAATTATTATTTTTTATTTTTTTTAGTTTTCTTTGAATTTTACATGTAATTTAATCGGTGATGATATTCTTAAATCAATTTTCGTTTTTCAAGATTATGTATTTGGTGTTTAAAATTTAGTTTCAACGCTTTTTTTGTTAAAATTTTAAAAAAAAAATTTAAAATTATATATTTTTAAAATGTGTTAATATTAAAAATAATTTTTTTAAAAAAATAAAAATTTAAAACATTTGTAAGCAAAAAAATATTTTAAAAAACAATCGTTATAACACTTTCAAATATCACCTCAACTTAATGTTTAGAATAGTCGTGTTAATCCATGAAAATCAAAACTATATTTTAAAGAAACAAGTCAAACAACATCAAGTCATTTGTAAGGATGTGTATAATTCAATGCATTTATATGCAGTTAAAAAAAAATGTTCATCAATGGTGTTTTATATAAATAATGTATATTTTTCTTATCTTTAAAGAGTTCATACCATTTAATTCATAAACCTTTTTTTTTTTATCAAGGACTAATGTTAAATTAAAAGCAGCAAATTCTTTAAAATTCAGGAATTATAAAGGAATAAATTTAATTATTTAAAAAATTCCATAGATTGATTACTGACAAAATAAGTAACTTAATCCTTACATTCTATGACAGTAATATTCCTCTAACAGTTTCTGCAAGAATTCAAGAGACTTTTGTTTTTCAGAGTCCAAATCCACAAAAACAAACACTTCCAATTCACTAAGTACGATTTACAAATCCTTTTTTATATTCATGGATTGAATTCCTCAATCCAATCAAAGAGAGCTAGTTGAAGTGGGTCAGGTTTCATCTTTTTTTCTTGGACACATTACAAGTTGTTGTGCATATGTCAATGTGTCAGGCTGTGACACCTCTTCTCTCTCTGGATTGTGCAATACATGAAAATCATACGTTGAGCCTGGCATCACCAATTATTCTCTTTAGCTTTTCATCGGTATGTTGCAAAAATTTCAGCTTCTTATGGTCACATGATATCATATCCCATGTTACATGCTGCACCTGTCAAGAACTAGCTTAGCTTCTTTGTGTGCTTTGTATTAAAAAAAGGTTGCCTTTTTAACTCCATTGTGATTTACAAAATAAATTTGCAAACTTGCCTTCGGGTTTTCCTTATCTTGGTTGTCTCTTGTAATGAGTTGTTAGCAAAAGGAAGACCAAATCTTATTTGTGAGTCTTCCTTTTTCTCTTTCTGAGTAGTTAAGTTTTTGAGAACGCACTTCAGTTGCCTCTGCCAAGCTGGACACCATTATTGCTTCTGAAAGCATCTTTAAAGGAGTTTTCAGTTTCTGGGTTTGTTTTGTTTTTATTGATTAATGTATTTTCTTGAAAAAAGTTTCCATCTTGGTTGGTTTTGGTGTCTAATATTTACTTTTAGTTAGGTTCTTTATTGCTGGGGCTTGGTTTTGTTCATAGTTTATGTATTGGTTGGTATCTTGTTTGTTCTTCTAATCTGGATCTTGAGCATTCCATTTCTCTCACTTTTTTGAAACTGATATGTGGTTTAAAGCTTTTTGTGGTAACAAATTTCATTTGGGTCTAAAGGGTGATCCTTTCTTTCCTTTTCTGAAGAAAAGTAAATATCTTTGATTGCAAATTTGCATTTTGTTTTTTCAATATTGACATAAACTCTTTCTTTTCAACTATTTCTTCAAGTTCTCCATCTGGGGTATCCTTAGAGCATCCGGGCATTGGCAAAACTCTTCCTTTTCAAATATTTCTTCAAGTTTTCCATCTGGGGTATCCTTTGAGTGATGCAAACTGAAGGCCTGTTAACAAATGGCAAGTCTTGTACCTGGAGTGTTACTCAAGCTTTTGCAGCACATGAATACAGATGTCAAGGTTGCTGGGGAACACAGGTCATCTTTATTGCAAGTGGTGAGCATTGTTCCAGCATTAGCAGGTGGTGAGTTATTTCCTAATCAAGGGTTTTATCTTAAGGTATCAGATTCATCTCATGCGACTTATGTGTCTTTGCCTGATGAGCATGATGATTTAATTCTTAGTGATAAAATCCAATTAGGCCAATTTATTCATGTTGAAAGGCTTCAATCAGCCTCACCAGTACCTATTCTTAGAGGGGTTAGGCCAGTACCAGGGAGGCACCCTTGTGTAGGGAGCCCTGAAGATATTGTAGCAACACAGTCTCCTGGTTTTCTCAATAATAATCACGTGGGGAAAGCCAAATCACCTAGAAGGGGTGTTTTGAGCAGTACGAATGTTGGAGAAAAGGATAAATCAGTGGGGGTTAGACTGAATGGTAATTCTAATAAGGATGCTTTGTCAGATAAGAAGACGACTCTGACTAGATCAAAGTCTCAATTGTCAAAACTTACACTAAATCTGGATTCGAAGAAGGAATCTGTGGCAAAATTTAAGTCAACGAGTTCAAGATCAATTCCTTCTTCCCCGACTAGTTGTTATTCATTGCCCACTTCATTTGAGAAGTTTTCAAATGGGGTTCGGCTGCAGGCAAAGGTTAAGGGACTGGACAAGGGATCACCTAGGATTGTAGAAAAGGCAAGTTCTGTTCGTGGGGCCAGTCCCACTGCAAGGAGGGTGCCGGTGATCAAGAATGTTGTTCAGGGGATTGAGTTTGGGGCAAAAGCCTTGAGGAAAAGTTGGGAGGGGAATGTGGAGGTGAAGCATAGAGAGAATTCGAAATTGACAGCTGCCAGACATGATTCAAAGCCTGAAGCTAGGAGTATTTCTGTAAGTATTATTATACATGGATTTTGTCTTTAAGCAGACTGTGATTTGGTTGAGATGTACTTGAAAAAATGTCCTGTTTCAGTTTAGATGTAAAATGTTGTCATAAATTTGGAGTAACAGGCAGGCCAAGTCTGATTTCGTTCTTTTCTTGATCATGGGTTTTCAATGTTCCTAAATATTCAGTACTTGAGCCTTTTTTTCAAACTTATATCCTTTTTGATTGGTAAACTGTTGAATTGATTTATCTCACTCTTAATAGTGTCCTGATTTTGTGTGACCCAAAAGGTCCTGAATCTATGGGACTCAAAGGAGATTTTGGAAATGTTGTGCTGTTTACTGCAATTCTCCAATTCACTGTCACTGGTTTCCCAACTCATCCTTGTCGAATTATCATGCTCGCCATCTAAGCTAATTGTACATGGCAGACTCCGAGAAAAAGTACATCAAGTGAGAGATTGCCATCTAAAGAGGATTATAGGGCCCAAGTATCTGCCAAGTCGTCTAAAGAGGAGAATAAAATTCAGATATCTACCAAGAAAAATGTTGCAAATGGAAGTTTGGATGAACAAGACAAGGCAAATAAGCTAAGAACAAGTGTTGGAAAGAAATCATCAGAACATGCTAACAATGGGTTACCAGGAAATCTGGTCAAGGTCTCGATAAATAGCAGAAGACTGACTGAAGGAAGTGTTTCATGGAGTTCTCTACCCTCTTCTCTTGCCAAACTTGGAAAGGTAAAACTTCATTTTTGACAAGTTCATGGGCTTTCTTTCTGTTTTCCGAGAGAAAAAAAAGATGGTGGTATATATGATTGAGTTTCTAGACTTTATTAACGTTACCTGTTTGTTGAGTGCTGAATCACTGTGCTGCTTAAGAGCATTCTGTTGAGCTATTTTATAATATTATGCATGGCCCGAGCATAACATAGTAGCCACACCTCCTTTGACAAGGAGGTTGAAAGTCCAAATGTGTCGCTCCCAAACAATCCCATCATCAAAAGAATTCAAAACAGAAAGTGTGATGTACTTTTGAGCTAGCATTTCTTCATGAAGTAGTTTTGAATTAATGATAACAGAATACATGGCCTGAACCTTGGAGGCAGGGGCCTCAGGCCACTTAAACCTTAATTCTTCTGCTTTCAGCTGTTTGCTCATAGCAGCATAGTCATCTGTAACTTACAGACTGTAAGTAAATATCAATGTATAATACAACACCACATCATACATTCTGTAGTTAGTGATTTGCTCATGGGAAATGCAAGTTTTCCACATAAACTAGGGACACTGCTGATACGTTAATTATTTTAGTGGTTAAGAGCCAATTCTTTTGATTCCACAGTTATTATCTGTAACATTTAGTTCAATTGGTTTCTGGTCTTCTAGAAGATTTATTAAATTTAATTACTTTGATATTTTCAATTTTCACATATCTCTACACCTTTTTTATAGCAGGAAGTTGTGAAGCATAGAGATGCTGCACAGATGGCAGCAATAGAGGCTATTCAAGAGGCAACTGCTGCAGAGAGCTTACTTCGATGTCTAAGGTATAACTACTCAAAGAAATAGTGGCAACAAGGGTAGAAGTATTAGATCACTAGGCTGTAACAAGCAATCAAGTTGTATAGCTTGGTTTAGGATGAATGATGCGGTCGTCTTGGTAAATGAAGACAGCTTCATTTGATCTATAAGGCATCAATTGCAAGAAAAATGAACTCATGAATTGGTCAAAAGACTCCCGGGCCAATATGAAACTTCATAGCAAATACTGTTGAAGGTTCTATGGATCAAAGAGTAGTTGTATGCAAACAGCGTGGTTAATTATAAAAAGAAGAAGAAAATGTCAAAACTTTCTACTTGTACTTCTGATTTCTTTGTAGCTTGGACTACATCCAGTCCATATTTGAGAAATGTTGGACAAACCGAGATCAACTTGAGTTCTACTTGCATGATTAAAATATTGAGAATATGAGAAAAGTAATTTTCAGGGGATTCTTTGATTTGACATCTCGGATGTGTAATCTATGTTCAGTTTTTTTCTAGTGTATGAACTAATGAACATTTCAGTTTTAATTTTTTTTTCCTGACATTTTGTATTGTGCCTCTTTTCTCTTGCAGTATGTACGCGGAGCTGACTTGCTCTGCTAAGGAAGATAACCCAAAACCTGCTGTGGAGCAGTTTTTAACTCTTCATGCGAACTTGAATAATTCTCGCTTGATTGCCGATTCTCTTTTTAAAATTACTCTAGTTGGTTCATCCCCAGATTCCAATGACAATCCATCTGAAGAAGCACTAAAGGTCATGTCTGATAGACATAAACATGCAGCCTCTTGGGTCCAAGCTGCACTGACCACCAATCTGTCGTCCTTTTCAGTGTTTACCAAAGATTCTACAACTCCTACTCTTGGTACAAAGCCTACTGCCAGCAATCAATCCATTTTAGTCCTTGAAAATTCTTCGAAGAATACCTCAACAAAAACTCAAGGGAAAGCCCGTCCAATGGTTGGCTCCAAGCTTGTAGCAACAGGAGCTTTTCGCAAACCAGGGGATAATTCTGCCATTACTCAAAAGGTGCCACCCCAACCTCCACCAGAGTGGATCAAAGGAAATGGCCTTGACGAGGCAGTGGACTTGGCAGAAATGTTGCGGATGGAATCCCAGGATTGGTTCTTGGGATTTGTTGAGAGGTTCTTGGATGCCGATGTGGATACCTCGGCTTTGTCAGATAATGGCCAAATAGCAGGGATGTTGACGCAGCTTAAAAGTGTGAATGACTGGTTAGATGAGATTGGATTGAACAAGGATGAAGCAGAAGCACCCCATGTTTCATCAGAGACTGTTGACAGGTTAAGAAAGAAGATTTACGAGTATCTTCTTACACACGTTGAATCAGCTGCTGCAGCACTAGGTGGTGGATCACAATCATCACTGGCGATCCGAACTGTAGACACTAAAACAAAGAGGTGATACTATTAGTTTTTGTAGCTTGGCCACATGCAGTGTTGGTGATGCATATAATAGTAACATACCATTTGAGCTGTGCCCCTTAGCAACCAAACCAAGTGGGCTTAGGAGCTCAGTGTTCTAATCAATGTACATAAATCCTACATGGGTTTGAGGTATAGATCACTATTAATTATCAAAGAAAGCATTTGTTGTAAGTGCAGGGTTTTTTTTATCCTCACAAGAATTTGTTTATCTTCTTCCTTGAAAGCTACACAATAAACAGTTCCATAAGCTGGAAAAGCAATATTTTATCTCCTTTTGGAATGCTTATGCAAGTTTCTATCAGAATATGTCCCTTTTAGATGTTCTCGTATTTGCATTCTGTGGATATGAATTGGCTCAAGAAATTGAACACTTGCCAATGCGAATTTGAAACTTAATAGGTGCTAGTTTTGTAAACTGGCAAGCTTCTCAACCTCCAAGGATAGATAGCATAAAGAGATATCATGGTACAGTTGATCAATTTCTGCCAATCAACAACAAATGCAGGTGCTGAGTCTGTCATCAGCAAGTTATCCAAATCCTGTTTTGATGTCATGGTCTTGAAAACAAAATGGAGGAATGTTTTGAAGAATAATGGCTGCTGGACTTATCCAATTCTAATGTCATTCTAAGTGGTCTGTTTCACCATAATTGGCATCAGAATACACCTGAAGCCAACAAACTGAAATAATTTTAATTTCACATAAAACATAGATTTGAAGTCCTGCAAACAACAAACTGAACCTTCCTGCTGTCAATCTTAGTCCCATTTCCTGATCTTCCTGCCAAGCTCAATTCACCAAACGTCGTCCCACTTTTGACTTGCATAGTCTCGGATGCTTGCTGGCATGTTCTTCAGTCTTGTAGCTACGGAGGAACTCAAACTTCCTACTGTCTGCTTTTGGACTACTAGCCTATATGGTTTCTTAGCCTATTCACATTATAAAACATCTTATAGAAGAAGGCATCACGCCTTTTAAATATCCTAAACTTACTCCATACTTCATACAGGAGATGTATCAATAAGACTTGAAACTGGTCGATTATGGTGAGATTTGGCCAGCACGTTCTACAAACCTAGTTCTATAATGGATCAAATTAGTTGTAACCTGTTTAAGTTGAGATCATATCCAAATTATACTTAGTTGATGTTTTTGAATTTCATTATTTTTCTAGTTGTTTTAGTATTCATTTTTCTTTATAGTTTAAGTTGGTTTAACTACTATTTAAAAAGTCTCACGCGTTATTCTTATAATATATTTTATGAATTATTATATTTTAAAATATATCATAATTATCTCTTCTAATCTTAGAGTTTGAGTAAACAAAGCTAGTAGTATACCAGCATTATTTTGTCGTAGCCTACCTTTGAGAAATACATTAAATTTACAGGTTTGCAATTTCTAAGATAAGACTTATTTAACAAATGGATACCTAGGCTCCATTTATCTAAGCTTATGCTTTTTACAACGCTTTTCAACCCAAAAAACAGAAGCAGCAACGCATACAAACTGGCTTTTGGAGACCACAATAGAGTGGATTCCAAGGATGATAGATGTTCGTCTAGAGGACTTCCCCAGCTTCATTCTCACAACAGAACAAGATGAGGTTATGGTAAATTAAGTGATCAGAGCAGCAGAGAAAGCTTCGAAAGTTTCAGATATTATTCTAAATACTTTCGATGACTTGAAGCATGATGTTTTAGTTGCTCTCTTATCCATTTGTTAAATAACTTTGCGGATTTCAATAGAACAGGTCGCTACTATGCCACAGGGAAATAATTGGACACACGCTGCCTAGAATGGAAGAGCATGTTGAGATGCTTCAGAGACATCAAAGAAGACCGTTTTTTAAGCAGGAGTACATCTCACGAGCTGTCATAATAGCTCGAGCAGCTCGAGCGTGGTGAACATGTGCTAGTGTGTGAAAGGACCGGTTGCCAGGAGAGAAAAAAAAAAAATCAATTACCGACAATGCCACGGGGCAAATAATTTGAGATGTCTTATAATTGAATGCCTTTGAAAACACAAGATACAAGTACGTCGCCCGCTCCACTACAGTAGCTAGAGCGTGGAAGGAGCTACTACCGCAACTTTTTTTTTTTTTACTTTGATCTTTGATTTTATAAGAACCCATCAATTAAGTCTTGAATATCATCTCACGTGTATTTAAATTCTTTTTTTTTTAATTTAGTCTATAATTATTCAAAAAAATTTTCAATTTAGACTCAAATTCCATTTAACCCAAGTCTAATAAAAGCCCTGCTAGAAAAAAAAATAAGGAAAAGGAAACAAAAAAATAACAACTGACCAATCGTGTTAGCGTATTGTGATTGTATCCCTAACTCGAGTCATGATTTTTGTATTAAACTTAAATTGATTAGGTGACTCGTTGTATCTCTATTTCAAAATTAACATAGTTAAATATGCTATATTGAAATTTTTTTAACCTATCACATGTTGTTATCAGTTATTCGAATTGCATTTATCTTGTCAAATGAATTTAATAATATTATGACAATTTTTACATGATTAATTTGATTCTCGAGTTATACACATATTTGGGTTGGGTTAGAATACTTAAAATTCACCTGCTAAGTTAGTTTTAATAAAATTATCAAAAATTGCACATTACCTCATTATTTTTTTATGTGTTCAAGAAAACAACGGCATTTAAGATTTTCTTCTTTTAGATTTGTTTTTATTTATACCAAGTTAACTATGTTCGAGATGAGATTACTCCTAATGTTTGCAAAATAAGCTCACATGAACCTTATTGACACCTTGTAATTCATACCATTAACAGAGCTCGAGGAATGAAACTAGTTGATCTCTACAAAATGATGAAATAATGTTAAATGATTCAAAATTGCCATTTGTTTGAGTGAGAAACTTGTTATATGATGCCTTTGATCATGTCTCATAACGATGCCTGGACAATTACAAAGAATTTCATGAATCTTTTAGTCAAGAAACACTCCAAATGTTGAAGTGCCATCAATCACTAGATTCAAGAAGTAATTTTTATTATATTTTCAATTTCAAACCTTCTTTTTTTTTTCAAAGGAAGAGAAGAAATCGACCTAAATTTAAGAAAAAGGAGATGTTTTGAAAAGAGAATGGATGAAAAGAGAGGGGAACGAGGAAGAAGAAAGTTGCAAGGAGGGAAGAAATGAGAAAAAGAAAATTTTAATTTTTTTATTAAAATTTATTTTTACCATATTGATCCGATATGTAAAATATAATCTTTTTTAAAATATAAATCAAATGTTATCACACTAAAATGTTTGGAAATTCATGATAATTTTTCCTAAAAAAACATAAAAAGTGTTTGAAAATATAATAATAATTAATTTTTAAAATATTTTTCACTCGAAAAATTATCAAAATGATATATTTTTTTATTTTTTTATTTTTTTTAGATATTAGGATATCAAAACAATTCAAAAACACTAAAAATAATTAATTTAATAAAAAATATTAAATTTTAACAAATATATATATATATATATATATATATATATATATATATATATATATATATATATATATATTAAAACACACTTCTAAACAACTTCCATAATCTTAAAAATTAAATTTAGACTTTAAATAAATTTATAGATAAAAAAAACCCAAATATTGAAAAACTTTAGATTTGTAGAGGGGTTATTTATGTAAAATCACTGCTCACACTAGATTCTCTCGCCCTTCTATACCAAATTACCAATCACTAGATCTCTGGCACTTGGAGCCAACTGGTTTGCCAGAAATGGAGAACAAGCCAAAACTACATGTCGTTCAAGCCTTAAAGCAACTATTTTTGCTCTTCGCTGTCCACTCTCTCTTCCTCTTCCCTTTCACTCTCTCAGAAATCTTCTTTGAGGAACGTTTTGAAGATGGTTGGAAAGGTAGATGGGCTTTATCAGACTGGAAAAGAAGTGAAGGCAAAGCTGGTACTTTTAAGCACACCGCGGGGAAGTGGCCTGGTGATCCAGATGATAAAGGTACAATAACATGTTCAAGATTTGATCTTTTTGTGTTTATGTTATCTGGGGTTTGAATTTTTTTCGTTTGATTTGTGTGGAAATATGGTGTTTCAGGTATTCAAACATATAATGATGCAAAGCATTTTGCTATATCAGCAAAGATAACCCCAGAGTTTAGTAACCAGAATAGGACTTTAGTGGTTCAGTATTCTATTAAGTTTGAGCAAGATATTGAGTGTGGTGGTGGTTACATTAAGCTGCTTTCTGGCTATGTTAATCAGAAGAAATTTGGTGGTGATACTCCTTATAGGTAAAGAAAATGACCCATTTGATTCTTTTGAGGTTTGAGAATTGGAAAGTGGTCAGGTTTAAAGCTTGCTGTGTCTTTGTCTTTGCAGTTTTATGTTTGGACCTGATATATGCGGTACACAAACAAAGAAGCTTCATGTTATATTGTCTTATCAAGGACAGAATTATCCTATCAAGAAGGATTTGCAATGTGAAACTGATAAGTTGACTCATTTCTATACATTTATACTTAGGCCTGATGCATCTTATAGTGTGTTGGTTGATAATAGAGAGAGGGAATCAGGAACCATGTATACGGATTGGGATATTCTTCCTCCACCAAAAATTAAAGATTCTAAAGCAAAGAAGGTACGATAGGAACTAGGGGTTGGATTTTGGTTCCATTTTTTGCAGGAAAATGTGGTGATTTTCATTGTTGATAGTTTGGTGTTTTTAGTATAGCCAATAAAGGTTGACTTTCATTGTTTCGCAGCCAGCAGACTGGGATGATAGAGAATATATTGAAGATCCTAATGATGTCAAACCAGAGGTATTGCCTGGTAGTCTGTTTAATAATGCGGTTGAAATAGTGATTTATATGTGTTCCTGGTATATTTTGTGCATTAACTATTTGCTTTGATGTTGCAGGGATATGATTCTATTCCCCGGGAGATTCCTGATCCTAAGGCTAAAGAGGTTTGTTCATTGCCTTTAGCATTTTAGAATATCTTCTTTAATTTTCTCGTTCTCACCATGTTGGGGTTTGAAACATGTGATTAGACTATTCATGGATTAACTTGCCTTTATACAATGACAATGCTCTAGGAAAATGTCTTTCTTTTTGGCCCTCACTTAATCAACTTGATTGTTGGATAATTAGGTTATAAATAAAAAGAGATATGTAGGTTTGTCGTTTATTTAACTGTCACAGCCTAGAAGACAAAATATAACATGCCTTATTCTATTGCTGCTTTGAATAGCCCGATGATTGGGATGAAGAGGAGGATGGAATATGGAGGCCATCCAAGATACCGAATCCAGCTTACAAAGGACCATGGAAAAGAAAGGTGTGCATCCATACTACTAACCAAAAGTTTGAGCAAAATATCTTAGCTGATTAATAATGATTATTGAATTAAGTTGTTATCCTGATATTGTAGAAAATCAAGAACCCTAACTATAAGGGAAAATGGAAGACTCCATGGATCGACAACCCAGGTATGAATCATTCCAGTGAGACCAAATGGTTATTTTTATCACTCATTTGGGGAAGAATGCTTTGGAACATACAAATGCTCAGAAATAGGAAAATGAGCATTTTGGCCTATATACCAGCATTTAACCAAATAATGGAGTAGGCAGTATGTTCCAACTTCCAAGTGGTGAACTTTGCTACTGGGTTTTAGACAAGTCTTTTATTGTATAAAAAATGTAAATTTCATATAGGATACTAACAGAGCATAGTAAATGAGCTAGCTTCTATGTTGTAGTAGGAATATTTGCTGGTGTTTTAAAGACAACTGGTCCTCCAGCAAGTTTGTATCAGTTGTCTCTCTAACTATGTGGTTGATCTAATAGATGTGCCTGATTTTAGTATCCAATTTCATTTTGTAAATGCTTACAATCCACTTTCCCTTTCTTTTTGTCAGAGTTTGAAGATGATCCTGACCTTTATGTGCTGAAGCCAATAAAATATGTGGGTATCGAAGTTTGGCAGGTAGGTCTCATAACTTCTTTCCCTCTTCTGGAGATCATTCATACAACCTATTGTTTGGGGGGGGGGGGGGGGGATAGCACATTAATGATACCAAGAAAAAGTAAAATTTAGTTCTTTGAAACAACAAATGATTGTATTATCTGATCTGACAAACACATTTGCCTCTCTTATTTAACCTGGCTTTGTTTATCTGAAATCAAGATAGTAGATTTTATTATATTAGTATCAGTAAACTGGTTTGTTTGAGTGTCGACTAAGCCTTTCATTCTAGATGGAAAAACCATTTATTTTAACTCATTTTTGCTGTACTGGTTTATTGACATATCTACCCTCTTAGTGGAGTTAGGATTTGTACTCAGCTCTTTTGATCCGTCCAAATAACTGAGATGCCTTGCCCTAAAACAGATTTGAATTTCTCATTGTACATTCCTGGCAAAAAGATTAATCTCTTCCATCATTGTGTTTTCAGTTGAGTTTGGATTTATACTCTCAACTAAAAAACATTCTAAGTTACCTTGATCTGATGACATCAAATATTGCATTGCAGGTGAAGGCCGGATCAATTTTTGACAACATATTGATCTGTGATGACCCACAATATGCAAGAGAAGTTGTAGAAGACGTTTTCCAGAATAGAGAGGTGAATTTATTGATTTTAGAATCCATAATGGCGGCTTGGTTCCAAGGAACATGGCGTAAATTTGGTATTTAGATTCTCATTTTATGTATATGCCAGATAGAAAAGGATGCCTTCGAGGAAGCAGAGAAAGTGAGGAGAGCTCGAGAAGAAGAGGTGACTACCTTTGTTTGCTTGCTTTTGGGAATTTGCAATTTGTCCTATAACTCTACTTTTAGCCATTCTTTTTGAGCATTATCCAATGGATTTGAATCATTGCATGAGTAGGAAGCTCAAAGAGCAAGAGAGGAAGGTGAAAAGAGGAGGAAAGAAAGGGGCCACAGGAAGCCTCGCAGAAGGGTATAATATCTCTTGATATCTTCTAATTAAACCTTAGTTGCCACTTCAATGTTGCATCTCTTGAATGCACCTGCTTGAGTTTTTTAATGGTACCCCTTAAATAGAATCATTTTGATGAATGATGCCCCAAAACATTAAAAGAAGTAAGGAACAACACTTTAAACCATTTTCAGATTACCTTTTCATCATGTTTCATTGAGAAAGAGAGATGAGCAGCTAAAGAATCATAAAAAATAAAACGTCATCTTTTGTATTTATTGTGAAGCTTTTTATTGGTTTGGTGAATGTTGATATAACATAAAAATTTTGTTTTGCAGCATGATCCCCGGGACTACATGGATGATTACCATGTAAGCATATCTTCGGCACTCTTTCTCTCATTTTCCCATTGAATTGACTCTGTTTTCAATAAACTCATAGCAAGTGGTAAAAGATCAAGGCTTTCTCTACAATAGGCAGGAATTATTTAGCTCGAGCCTTTTACTTTCCATCACATTTCATTAAAAAGGGTACCTATATTCTTTTCCAATCAATATAAAGCAACACAAGCTGATCAACTTCGTGGTAAGCTGTTATAACATCAATTTCTTGGCAATGAAGACAGTATGCAGCTTGAGGTGTTCTCAACAATCATGCATGATCTACACTGGAAAACCATCTCATGCTTCAGCTCAAATACTTTAGTTTCTCCCCTAAACTTTTCTTTTGCAGGATGAACTATAAGCTGTCCATGGCTGTTTCCGTTCACATCTTACAATCGCAAGAGAGATCAAGTTTCAGATTTCAAAAGGCAGCATGTTTCAGTCTCAAGCATGTCATGTTGTTGTACCTCCTGTTGTATTACTGTTGCTGTAACATAAGAGACCTACCACACCAAATAAGATGACCAAGTTGACGTGCCAATCCAGCCAATAAGGCTTATGTGGGCTCTTGTTACTTGAGTTGACGGTAAATTGATGGACAATTTTGAGTCTTCTAATCATTGAAAGTCCTCATGGTTTGAATGGATTCAGGATTGTTTATTAGTTAAGATTTGGCTGTATGAAACCTTTTTGCGGTATAAAGAGAGCAACTTGTGCTGCTAAGTAGATAACTATGTCATATGGGTTTCATCTCCACAATGGCTCAATTTTCCATTGAATTAGCAAAGATCAAATCACGTGCTCTGGTGAGTTGACTATTTTTTTTAAAAAAAAAAAGTCAATTAGTTTCTTTTGTGTTGAACAGGTTGAAAGTCTGTTGTCTGGGTTTTTAATCAGGTTATAATAAGTTAATTCTCTGTTATTAATTACAAAACCCGACCTGAGCCAGGTCAGGTTTGATCTACCAAGTCGATTTGGATCTCGGGTCGTTCTCAAGAATCTCAACATGGCCTGAAAACACTATAAGACCTAACATCTTCTGTTCTTGTTTGCTCTGTGTGTGTGTGTGTTCTCGTTATATTCCACTGTTGCTGAAAGCATTTCTAATGATTATTCTTTGATTAGGGCTAAAAAAAAATTCTTGATTAGGGTAATTTTGGGAAGGAAAAGGAAAGAATGGATCGGACTTGACGCGTAATCTGCCACGTGGGCCCAGCATAAAGCAGTTAGTGACGTTACCCTCCACTACGAACACCCACTTACACGTAAAGGGTCTCCGTCACCTTTTCCTTTTAACGTTCGTCACCGTCATGTAACTTTATCATCTCTTCTACAATGAACAAGAGCAACATAAATTAAGGTAATAGAATAATAATACAGAAGAAAACAAAATTGCAGTCCATAAAAATTGATAAAAAATAAAAAAATAAGAGGAAAATAATATTTAAAAAACCGACATCTATAATTCCAATTGAGCATTAGAAAAATGCTTGAATTATATAAATATATTATCATAAATTATATTCAAAATACTTGTAATATTTTAATTTATCTTTTTTAGATTATCAAGTATATAAATTCAAAAATGTTTGTTAGTTCATTGAGTCTTGATGATTATAGTATCATATTAATTTAATAATTGAATCTATATTACATTCAAAAGAGTCAATATATATATATATAAAATATGTTTTTAAGATTCCAATTTAGGTGACTTGTTTTCCATGTTGGTCAACAAAGTATGATAATAATAAATCATCATCATCATTCAAGTGACAAGTTCCACCAAAGTGCCAACCCACAAACATCCACAATAACTCTCTCTCTCTCTCTCTCTCTCTCTCTAAAAAACTCAAAAGAATAAAAGAATAAAAAATAAAAGAGGGAAAGAGAAAGAAGGGGAGTGATGCAGATGATCTCCAAAGCATCTTGTGCCATGGCTTCCCTTCCTTGCTCCAGGGTGGGTCTACTTTCTTGCTTGTTTGCATTCCTTGTTTACTCCAAACCCTTTTGATTTTACTCTATGTTTTGTGCTTTAGTGGTTGTTTAAACTTTAAAGTTTCAGTCTTTATGGGAAATGAGTGATCTTGATGTCTTAACCCATTTGAGATACTGCAAAATCTTTGCTTCTGTTTTTTTTATGCACTATCTGTTTGTTTGTTGTTTAAAGTTTTCTTTTTAACTGTTTTAAAGAAAGCCCATTTACTGTTTTGTACTGGTTTTGATAGTGGAAGTAGAACAAATGGTAGAAGTTCAGGAGGTTGGATGGTAAAGAATCACGTAATTTGATGCAATGGACATTTTATTTTTAGTGAAAGTTGAAGGAGATGGCATGATTGGTGACTTGTATGTTGACGTATGAACTTTTGATGAAAGGAAATCATTTTGAGAAGTTAACCTTCCATGTATATTGTTTGGCCTTTCTAATGGATATGATCCATTTATTAATTTCCATCTCGTGCCTTTTGTTGTGAACCGCAGGGGATGCTTTTCCATCTATATGGAATAGGTTTTTGGTGTTTGTTTCTGGCCTTTGGTGCAGTAGATGTGCTTGCAAAATTTGTGGAGATTGATAATTAAGACCTTACTGTTTTTTCTCTCTCATATTATTAGGTGAGGAGTGGGATTCGCGTAAGGCCAGGCACGAGACAACTTTCCCTTAGAAAAGTTATTGTGTATGGATTCATGCGTTTGTTGTCCACACCGTTCAAAACCTTGCGTGGAGCAAGTCGAACACTTAAAGTTGCTCAATTTTGCAGCGTTTCCAATATGTCTTCTTCATTGCAAATTGAATTGGTAAGAATTTGTAATGTTTTTATTTTGCAAGCTCTGTTATAGTTTTGAAATATTTAGTGTTCTTATTGTGAATGGATGCCTTATATCGTTTTTTGTTACGTTCATTGCTTCAGGTGCCATGTCTTAAGGACAATTATGCATATCTTTTACATGACGTGGATACAGGCACAGTTGGAGTTATTGATCCGTCTGAAGCTGCACCTGTTATTGATGCTTTAAGTCGGAAAAACCGAAATTTGACTTATATACTAAACACTCATCATCATTATGATCATACGGGTGGGAATGAAGAGTTGAAAGCAAGGTATGGTGCAAAGGTATGCGACAGTGTTCCCAAGTTCTTTTTTCTCCCAACTCTCATGGGATGAAATTAAATGCATTTAATTGATACAAGAACAAGAAGCCAGCATTTTTATTCACCATTTTAAATCTGCTTGTATTGAGTCTAATTCTATAAAAAAAAAAAGCTCAGACAATGGTTTTCAGTGAATGCTGTGTCTTCCATCTGAGTATTAAGAGGGACCTAGATGCCTGTTTGTAAAGTGGCTCTCAAAATTGTGTAGTTTTTACAGTTTTGCTTTTTGTTTGTAGGTAATTGGTTCAGGAGTTGACAGGGATAGGATTCCTGGCATTGATATAGTTCTGAATGACGGGGATAACTGGATGTTTGGAGGCCACGAGGTGCTAGTAATGGAAACTCCTGGCCATACCCGAGGTTCTATTTCCTTATCAATCTACATTAGGAAATCCTATTCGTGAGAAACATGCCATTATAATGTCAAAATGCAATCTTTTCTTCTGTTGACACTGGAAAAGGCATGTAAAATCAACACGTTTCCTTGCAGCTCCAAAAAAATAAAAAATAATGCATTTCCTAGAAGCATGAACCTGTGATACATGAGTTATAAGTAGAAAAAAACTCATTTGAAATATGTAGAACACCAGTATAAAGTCTGAGTCGTATGAAACAGTTGGAAGGCCACAACAGGCTATACCTTCTGATATATGTCCTCCATGCCATTAAAATGCGAATCTTATGACTTTCTGCTTGGACGTTATCTAGTTAGCGGGGGACATGTGGCATGCATTCAATACTAAAAATGAAACAAACAAACAATTTTTGTTGTTTCAGCTAAACCAGCGAAAGAAAATGTAGCACTTTTGTTGGTTAAATTGTCTGTTGTGTCCTCATTCTTTCTAGTGATTGCATACATGGAGAATCTGGGTATTTTCAAGTGGGATGGTGGGATATTTGCTGGCTTCTCTTGTGGGTTTTGGGTTTAGTAAAGAGCACAAGACTTTATGGTTATGCAGCTACTGAGTCAATAGTTGTCTTGACATTCAGCTTTCATTTAATTGCAGGCCATGTAAGTTTCTACTTTCCTGGTTCGGGGGCAATTTTTGCAGGAGACACTTTATTTAGTTTGTCATGTGGCAAGCTTTTTGAAGGAACACCTGAGCAGGTAATTCATGACACACATTCTTCATTATGCTATAATTTTGAGGTCGGAAATAATATCTGATGATGCAATATTGAGATGAATATATTGGATTGAGCCTTCCTATTTAGACAAAGTTTCATCGCTTGAATCCTCAATGTGAAACGATTCTTTAAAATATCACTTAGTCTTTTTAACTAGAAGAGTATTGAATTATTAAATGATACATGTTTTCTGAACTTGAAAGTTGAAAATTTTCTCAAGCTACCACCACAAAAAAACATAAAATTCTGTGTTTTTAAAGCCTCCTGAAAAAATATTTATTTATTTTTGTATTTACTTTGCAAGTTGGACGTTTGGATGGAATCTTTTATAGTCACAAGTGGACAGTCCTGTTGTCAAATATTGAAATGAATGAGTGAAGCATTGGAGGATGGGATAGAATTACCCCCCCAACCGTAGTCCAAATCCCAGCAGGCCTCTCTTAACCAAAAGAGCATATTTGATAAGCAGCTAATTGCCTGATTTCATGATGATTGAATACTATAGCATCTGATTTTCTTTGTTGCAGATGCTTTCTTCCCTCAGGAAAATCATGTCACTGCCAGATGATACAAATATATATTGTGGTCATGAATATACGTTGGTTGGTCACCTATATATTTGTTTTCCATATTCTTCTTGTTTTATCTACTAAAGATCAAAGTTAAATGCCCTAACCATGATGCATGTTTTTTGACAGAGTAATTCGAAGTTTGCACTGTCCGTAGATCCAAATAATGAGGCACTCCAGTCCTATGCAGCCCATGTGGCACATCTTCGCAGCAAGAGTTTGCCAACTGTGAGTCTTAAGCCTTCTTACTTTATTGAATACCTGGCCAATGACGGGCTACTGTGATGAGGGAAGCCTTCGCTCCCTGAAACCCAACTCCCCCCACCCCCTACCCAACCTTGAGTTCACAATGAGAGCAGGACTCTATCCTGTGTCTAGTATAAGGCCAGGAGAATTTAGCAACTAAGTGATGTGCCACCAGATTTTCTGATTATTTTTTTTTTATCTAGAAAGGAAATGATTTTATGATTTGTGCCTCTTATAAGTCTTTGGTCTTGAACCCTCACGGAGCTCTTCACTGTGTTGGACATTCCTATCCATGATTGATCTTTTGATTTTTTAAACTGAAATTGACTTTTGAAAGGTATCTTGCTTTTTGATAGAAAATATATGCGCACCAATTTCAGTTGCATGTCACGCAATTATCCAATTTTGAAGATAACTTCTCTTTTGCAATGCTCATTACTGTACAACAGCACATACCTTCTTTGGCTTTATAGAAGCACTTAAAGTTATATGCCCTTAGTTTTCCTGCCTGGCACCGGCTATTTGTCAGGCGGTTAACTTTGTAGAATCGCACAAGCTTCCTCATGTTTGTATGCCTTGAAATGGCGATCAGTTTCAGTAAAAGTTGAAGTGGCAAGCAAGCTGGGTTGCTTAGCCACTATCAATCTGCATAATGATTGTGGACTTGGTTTCATTTGGTAGTCCTGTGTGTGTTTTTATTTTCTCCTCTTATCATTTAACTTTTGAGTTTTATCTTCCTAAAGTTCCACATTGAGGGTGAATTTTTCTGTCTCGTCAGAGTCCAACAAAGTTAAAGGTTGAAAAGGCTTGTAATCCTTTCCTTCGCACTTCAAGCACAGCAATCCGGCATACCTTAAATATTCCAGCAACAGCAAATGATTCAGAAGCGTTAGGCGTTATCCGTCAAGCAAAGGACAATTTTTAAGATCACTTGCAAGATTATATCTACTTGTCTATAGGATAGGTGACCCCGCCATGTATTATTCTCCGCCAATATGTTCTTTTATCTAGAGTTTTGATATCATGAATTTCCTTTGGATTCTTTAACCACAAGAAACAGCAAATCCAGTTGCCAGTAACAAATGCTTTCTTCTATTCGAAAAATTGGTTTAATTTTGTACTGGTTCAGCATTAATTTGCTTTGAAAATATTGCATGAAGGTATTCATTTCTCCTTCTGGTTCATGCCATGGTGTAAAACACTTACTAAAGTTAGGCTTGGCAAGAGCTTTGACTTTATCAGTCAGCAAGTGCTGCTCCTTGCTCTTGTTCAAAGATGGAGAGCTGAATTATCTCTTCGGTCAGTGTTCTTTGAATAGAAAACTCACAGAAAATGGAATATCAAGACGAGAGTTGAAAACTTGGTCGTCACTATTTTAAATTAAAAAATATAAATTAATTTAAAGGAAAAAAAAACAAAATTTTTTAAAATCACCGTACAAATAATGGGTGGGTTTATCGAACAAAGCAAAATCCAGACATTGTTCCCTTCTCCCATTAAACATAATGGCACCATGTCCATGAAGTTGACAGAGGCAGTCATGAAGTAACCTTATCTGCTCTGCCACTGCATGTATTCTTGAAAATTGAAACCAACAACATGCCCTTCAAGTCTTGGACCAGTGCTTGCTTGTTTTATATCGTGGTAGTTTTATTTTTTAAAATATTTCTTCAAATTCTTTTTTATTTAAAAGAATATTAAATTATTATTCTTTAAGATATTTTTTTAAATAGTTTCTACGTGTGTTTAAATAAAAAAAACAAAAAAAACAATATTTTAATGAAAATACATCTATTATTTCTAATTAAAAAGCATTTTAAAAAACTTTCATATACCACAGTATTAAATATATATTAATGTTACTTCTCTTGTTTATAAAATTAAATTCAGGGTATAACTTGTTCTAAGATCCTAGCTAGAGGTTGACGAGATCAATCCAGGGTTGATAGGTTAACTTAATTTTTTTATATCAAAATAACATATATTATGAGTATTAGTTATTTTTATATGAGTATTTTCTCATTTATTATTCCAATAACTTTGATGCATTAAAATTAAATTTATCTTAAATTAAAAATTTATTATTCAAGTTCTTTTGAAACTGAAAACTCATAGATATTATGTTCTCATGTCAAGATTAGAACACTAGAATTTGAGAGTTAGACCTTAGGATTCCTTAAATCAGATGAATAGACACTGTCTCTGTTTTTAGTGCGTGTTTGGCAGTGTGGTTGCGGATGCTTTTCAAATAACTTTTCGTGTCAAAATGCATGTCAATGATATTTTTTCATTTTTTAAAAATCATTTTTGACACCAGCACATCAAAACGATCTAAAACATACAAAGCATATTAAATTTTAACAAAAAAATTTTTTAATTTTTTTAAGAACACAACCACAGCCGCGTTCCCAAACGTTACCTTAAGTTACTTTCTCGCTATTGCAAATGCACATGAAAAACATCTTTCATTTTCAATTTTAGTCAGTTTTAACAAAGATTATTATTACAATATTTTTTATCTAAAAATATATTAAAAATATATTTTAAAAAAAATTATTTTTAATATTAATACATCAAAATAATCCAAAAATTAAAAATAAAATAATTTAAATTAAAACTTTAAAAAATACATGGTTTACATTTCATATTAGGCGATAGAGATTAAAAAATTATTTTTAATATCAGTATAACTAAATAATTTAAAAATAAATTAATTAAATTTTAAAAAAAATCAAATTTATAATAAACATGGGCCTGGCTACGGTTTGTCAAATAAATTACAAAAATTAATTATCAAGAATTTATTTGGATGTCGAATTTAGTAATCTTCTAGCGAAAGTATTCCTCTAGATACTTTGGCTATATGAGCAATTATAGTTTTTTTTTTTTCAATAAAAAAAGTACAAACAAAATCTAATACTGGATTGCTTTTAAATATTGCTAATAAAAGGAAGTCTTTCAGAAAAACAATACCAGCCCATTTTAATATTATAGAAAACAATGTGTTAAAAGCACTTTACAGATTTGGACATTGTTGTTCACCACTCCTATTTTACCAAAATAATTATAAAATAAAAACATAAATTATAAATATGAGAAAAATCTTTAAAAATATATATAAGTCGACTTAACCAACAAAGTATTTGTCTAGAGTGTTAAGGAATTATTATATTCTTATAAGGATAAGAACACAAGTTCGATCTCCAGAAAACGCACTTGTTAGGAAGGGTAACCATAAACCTCGAACGAGACTAGTCTTATCTTTTAAAAAAGGTATGAGGATACCCAGATAAAAAAAAATTAAAATTAAAGAGACTTTTCAATTTTTTTCTTTTAAATGATCCAATAACTCGCGTTTTAAAAATTGTTTTTCTTAACTTTTTATTCTCAAGAATAACATTAAGTAACTCTTAATTTTTCTTTTTTTTACTAAAATATAATCTTAAAGTTTCAGCTCAAATGATAAATTAATTAGCATGTTTAGTATTAGGGTAGAAATGTTTTTTAAAAGTATTTCTGATTTAAATATGTATAAAAATAATTTTTTTAATTTTTTTAATTTTTAACATCATTATATTAAAATTACTAAAAAACTTTTAAAAAATATTAAATTAATATTTTTTAAAATAAATATAATTTTAAAAATAATTTAAAATAAAAAACTAACACAGTCCCAAACAAAAATAAAAAATAGAAAAAAATCTTGAAATTATTCACAATTTAACCCAACAACAAACCCCGAAACGACAAACCGTTTCCCAACCTCACGCCTCCTATAAATAATAGCCACCCGTCGTCATCAGCTTCCCTTCTTTAAAAAAATTCCCCAAATTAATTTTATTCAAAATCGTCAGAACCCTAATTTTCTAACAAACTCTCTAATGGCGCCGCCGCCAATGAAATCAAACAAGGTAGGACCGCTAAAATCAGAGACAGACCAACAGAATTCATCGGAAGTCAAAGAATCGAACAATCTATGGGTAGGGAATATATCGAGAGAAGTAGCAGATTCAGATCTAATGGAGTTGTTTGCGCAATTCGGTGCGCTTGATAGTGTAACGACGTATTCAGCAAGAAGTTATGCGTTTGTGTACTTTAAACATGTTGAAGATGCTAAACAAGCTAAAGATGCCTTGCAAGGGAGCTCTCTTCGTGGAAATCAGATTAAAATCGAGTTTGCTAGACCGGTTTGTTGTTCTTTTCATCTTATTACTATCATCATTTTTCATAATTTTGATTTGATTTTGGGTTTTACTAATGATGGGTTTGTGGATTTTGGGTTGAATTTGATGATTGATTTGTTGTGTAATATTATTTATTTGCGTCTGTGTGGTGATGATGATAACAGAATTAACCACAAAAAAACCCCCTTTTCCTTCCCCGATCGTAAAAAAATTAATCCTTTTAAAATTATAATATAAATAGAGAGGATTTGCGAATTTTGGCGTTTTGATTCAACGTGCGAGCCTTCTATTTTATTTTTTTTTATCAAAATTGAAATCGAAACACTCAATTAAGATTGGGTTTTTAAGTGATTTGGAGAGGAAATTTTGGTTAATTTGAAATTAAAAAAACTTTATTTTTTTTTAATTGGGCAATAACATTTGACAAAGGAGTTAAAAGGAATAAAACATATATGTATATTTTTTTAAAAAAGACATTCAAATCATTTTCTCAAACCATTCTGGGGTTAGATTTTCAATTTCTACATTGATATTCCAATGGAAAATCATCTCGTATTTCATTATTAGGCATATCAAGTTGTACTCGCAGCCGATTTCCGATGCATTCAAACAGTAATTTCATATCCACGGAGTTGTACTCCCTCGTCTTCTTGCTGGAAAAAAATCGTATCCCATTCCAATTATCATCTACTTCCCATTATATTTCTCCGTAACCAAGAAATAGAGAAGGGAAATGAATTCTCTGTTGCCCAATTCTGTTTCCTAACCATTGGATTCGTCAATGAATGTCAATTCATAATTGACGGTAGTGTCAATGGCTGCCAATCTAAATCCAATAGTCAGTCAGTCAATTCAATGGATTTCGTGAAATTACTATGAGATAGCCAATTATTTGTCAAATATATTTCTGCGCACAAGCTTCATAATACTCAAATCCCATTAGGGTCTGCGGTCTTTTCTTCCTTCACATGATAAATATTTTGCGTTGCTAGTTAGATGATAGAGCTTTACCACGATTATTGAGTATACTAAAATAATCAAGAGGAAGGTTAAAGAAAAGGGACAATTTCCTGGAAACTAATCAAACCTCCAAACGTGAATTTGCCATTCCAAGACGTGCATAATTAGCACTTTGCATACGCCCTTCAGGTCATAATCGTGTGTCGACTGGTGGGTGGGTGGGTGGGTGGGTGGGTGGGAGCGACTAGTCATCATTTCTGCCAATTCAGGAAAGATGGATAACCAAAATCGCAGGCTGCTGAATATTGGATGCCTAGGGAAAGCCCCGTTTAGATCCTTAACCAAAATATCAAGTCTACTCTGAAATGTAGTCACCTGGGTACATGCAAGAGTTTTAACTGTACGAGTAAGAAGATAAGTCCTAACAAGCAAAGAAATTAAAGATCGGATATGGTTTATTTCTGGAATTTGACAAGGTATACAATATGACCTCGTGAATAGTTTAGGATTATTAGCTAAATTGTATAATCAATTGCTTTGCATGATGGATACTATACCATCCAAGCCTTCAAAATATTCCAATTAGAAATTTGGTTTATGGGTGATAAAACTTCCAAAAGCGAACTATTCAATATGACTTCATATTGGAGGAAGTTCAAAGATAATTACTAAGCGATTCATAATGTTGAAGCATGTATGGTAGATCGTCTTTTAAAGATCATAGTCTTCATTCATTATGGCTAGGAAAAAGGAAAGAAAGTGGAGTTACTTTGTCTGAAAGCCATCGTTTGTTTCATGGCTATCAACCTGAAAAACTTGTAGAAGGAAATATAACATTACCTTTTCTTACCAAAGGACTATCCTTGTTGATATTAATAGTGATTTCTTTATTATGCTAATGTTCTAACTCAGTGATTGTACGGTGGCAAGTTTTCTAGAATCTGACTGTTTTCTGTAGTACTCTTATAATGGAAATTTGACAAGTTGGTCAGTATGAAGTTATTTTTGTGATAGTACTTGAAAATATTAAAATTGTAAGTGCTATAAACAAGTTGTTCAATGCTAAGGTTGCCGTTTTATAGATCTGTAGAATTCATGATTTATCGATATTTTTCTCTTCTTCTTAGTTGTTATTGATGCATTTTCTATGTTTTAACTATTCAGAAAGTGGTAATACCGGCAACATCTTTTTTCCCACGAGAACATGTGTCGCTTGAGTTTCTTCCTTTTCTATTCTTAACCCTCCCTCTCTTTTCCAGGCCAAACCTAGCAAGTATCTGTGGGTGGGTGGAATAAGCTCATCAGTTTCTGAGGAACGGCTGGAAGAAGAGTTTCTTAAGTTCGGTAAAATCGAGGATTTTAAGTTTCTTAGAGATCGAAAGATTGCATATGTTGAGTATTTGAAACTGGAAGATGCTTTTGAAGCGATGAAAAACATGAATGGAAAGAAAATTGGTGGTGATCAGATTCGTGTGGATTTCCTTCGATCACAATCCACAAGAAGAGTAAGTTGATATCTTTTGGACATGTATATACATATGTTTGTGCTGAGGGCAATCTTCACTGATAGAGCTTCCATTATATAAACAAACTAGAGTTTGTTGAAAATTCTGAATGATTTGTGTTTAAACTGATTCCAGCAAAGTATTAAATGTGCCTGCCCTCCTATGACACCCATCACTTTAATTCATATACCTGATTGCTTTTTTTTCAATTGGATTCAATATGCTTTAGTATTTTTTTTTTATTTTTCCCTTTTATTCATTTGTATGAACTGACATTTTCTTTACCGTCTCCAGGAACAGTTACCTGACTTTCTTGATTCAAGAGAGGATCAGTTTTCAGCAACACATTATGGAGTTAGACGACCTCAGGTGATAAATCATGAACAACCTTAACTCTAATACAACTGCAAACTCTCTCATTTCTCATTTCCTTAATCATGCATGTTAAGTTATTATATGTCTGCTGGTTGTATACCCTTTTACTCATTTCGCAACCTTAAGAAACTTATACTGCAAACTAAAACAGTTAAGCCTAGACCTGTTCAATGATTTTTTGGGAGAAACTTGGGCTTCATGTAATGATATTTGAAAAGATTTTTAGTTGGCTAGTAATGTTTAAATTGGCTTAGTTGAGCCAAATTTTGTTTGATAGTAGTCTGTCCATATGGATTATATTTTGAATTTTCATTTTTCATGTTGCAGCTACCTCAGTCTTTGGGAGGACGGAAGGACGGTCAACCCAGTAATATTTTGTGGGTAGGCTATCCTCCTTCTGTGCGGATTGATGAACAAATGCTACATAATGCCATGATTCTTTTTGGTGAGATTGAGAGAATCAAAAGCTTTCCTTCAAGGCATTATTCATTTGTGGAATTTAGGAGTGTTGATGAAGCTCGGCGTGCTAAAGAAGGCCTGCAAGGGCGGCTTTTCAATGATCCTCGTATCACAATTATGTTCTCAAGTAGTGGGCTGGCACCTGGGAAAGAATACTCTAGTTTTTATCCTGGAGTTAAAGGTCCACGGCCAGAGATGTTTAATGAACATCCTTTCACACCCATGGATGTCATGTTCGATCAACCTGGGGGGCCAGGAAATTTCGGTGGTCCATTTCCACCTAGTGGCATTCACAGACCTAACCTGCCAGTACGGCCTTTTGGTCCTCAAGGTGTTTTTGACACTTTACTTCAAGGTGGAGAGTTTAACGATTTAGCTCCATCACATAGCACTCGAGATCCTGCATCTGGGATCCTTCCTTCTCCTGCTTCTGGTATTAGGCCATCCATGAGGTCGGTTTCTAGTGGTTGGGATGTGCTTGATCCCAGCCAGTTTCCTAGGGAGGCCAAGCGATCAAGGATTGATGCCGCACCATCTATTGATGATGATTCTTTTCCAGCTAGAAAGATGGATGATCGTGATCTGGGGTTGGACAAATCATATGGGCTAGGTCCTAGAGGTGCATATCCAAGTCTCCAGGGGAATAGTAGTCTTAGTCCAGTTGGTGGTAGGTTTAAGGGTCATTTTGATAATGATTTCATATGGCGTGGGATTGTGGCCAAGGGTGGAACGCCTGTATGCCATGCCCGTTGTGTCCCAGTAGGGAAAGGGATAGAATCAGAGATGTGAGTATGAAATTTGCTCGTAGCACTTTTTTGTCTCTAAATTTTGCACATCGCAACCATTTAAATGTTGTAGCCTGTATGTAATTTTGTTAACCTATAGCACATGCGTTCTTGCATGGAATAGTTTCACCCTACAGAATTATTTGTTTCTGCTCGTTGTAGAAGCTGAGACACATGGCTGGGTTGGCCTGCCAAATTTCCTTGAAATTTGCAAAATCTCCTCACCTTAATTATTTGCATAAAGTTGCTTATAATGCCTTTTTTCTATCACCATTAAATCTCCTGCTGTTGTTTGCTGCTGAAACGTCATTTTGCATCATAAATATTCTTTAGCTAACTCTTTGACATGCAACCTTCTTGACCAACTCCTTCCTGATAAATTCCAATTCTGCTCCTCTGGCTTCAAACTTAGCTTTCAATGGATGATGTCAATCAATAATGGCTCCATTCTCACGCATTTCACCTTTTCCATCAAGCACTTCGGCAATAACCTCCTTTTCACATCCTAACATGTGATCTTCCTAATTTGCAGACCTCATGTCATAAATTGCTCAGCAAGAACAGGGCTGGATATGCTGGCTAAACACTATGCTGAGGCAATTGGGTTTGACATTGTCTTCTTCTTGCCGGATAGTGAAGAAGATTTTGCTTCCTATACAGAATTTCTGCGTTATTTGGGTTTAAAGAATCGGGCTGGTGTAGCGAAGTTTGATGACGGGACCACTCTATTTCTTGTGCCCCCATCCGATTTCTTAAAGAATGTGTTGAAAGTTGCAGGACCTGAACGCTTGTATGGTGTAGTTCTCAAGTTGCCACAGCAGGTCCCTAGCAACACATCAATTCAGGAACAATTGCCTCAGCCCATACATTTTTCTCAGTATACAGACAATCAGATTCCACCACCAGAAGCTGACTACAATCAGCTCCGTCAGGGGGAGGAGCGAGGAATGCCAATCCATCATAACAGGTTTTTGCATGAGGATTCAAAGCTTCCTCCAAAATCATTTTATCCTTCGACAACAGAGTCCATTGCAGTGCCACCAGTTCCCCAAGAATATGCACCAAATCTTAGTGCAGGACCATCCACTGCAGGAGTTCTGACACCTGAACTTATTGCTACTCTTGCAACTTTATTGCCCACCAATAAGCAGTCATCTAGTTCAGAAAGTAATCAACCAGCATTGGGCTCTTCTATTGTCAGGCCACAATTTTCTTCGGTTGCACCTGACAGAGGAATTTCCTCTCAGGGATGGAAGCATGATAATCAAGTTTCTGGAAATGCAAGTCATTTACAAATGGGGAACCAGTTCAATTCTCAGGTTCAGGTTCAGTCTCAGTTCCAGCCTTACCCATCTGTCCCCAACACATATAGCCATTCAGCAACTGTGGTCCCTAACAACAGTCAGATCCAAGATTCTACTGCCAGCCTATCGCATCAGAGTGTAACTTCATCCAGACCATTGACTAATTTTTCTATGCCTTCTCAAAGTGGACAATTTGCTTTGTCTCCACAGGTCAGCCAGAAAAATCTGCTCAAAGTCCCTCATGCTACTCAGAAGGGCCATGGGGTGGTCCATGGAACAGATGTTCCGGAGCCATGTAGCCCTTCAATTATTCAGAAACCTAATCATACTGATACCTTGTTTTCAGGTTCAGGGAACGAATTATTCTCAGACCCAATCAGGGATCCCACCATCTGCAGACAGAGGGAACTGGGAGCTCCCCAATCAAGTGCAACAATTCCAACCTGCTCTTTCTGGATCTGGGCAGGGCACCTCAGAGGTTGAGGCTGACAAGAATCAGCGCTATCAGTCAACTCTGCAGTTTGCAGCCAACCTCCTGCTCCAGATACAGCAGCAGCAGCAGCAGAAGACTGCTACCAACCCAGCTGCACACGGATCTGGAAATCTGCAATGAGTTTGCTCTCATCAAGGTAATTATTCCTGCTATGACTTTTTTATTTACTCAATTGTTAAGTCCTTATAGAATAAAGTGATATTGCGGCTGTAAGTGTGGTTTGAATGTTCAAGTGATAAAATGTGTTTGTTATTTGTCTATGATCTTAACTCACAGGTATAGTACAGCATCTTCTCTAGCAAAGTGAACACTCTGGTGTTTCATGTATTTTTCCCCCCTTAATTTAATTGCCCATATCTATTGAAAACCTTTTTAGATAGATTAGCATTTGAATGCAAGATCTGCTATGATTGTTATTTGATAGAGGGTCTGCTCTGATATAGAAAACATCGATTTGCAAATGAATAAATTCATCGACGTACTTGTAGTCTTGTACATTACATTTAAGATGGTAACATTAGATGTTGGGAAATAGAATTGTCGTGGCTGTTTGGAAGAGCTTGAGTTGCTGTAAGGTGCACAGGAAGAGATGACTTACTTTAGATTGGGTTGGGACTTAATTATTGGAGTTCTATTTGATATTGATGATACAAGGGATTTCATTCAGGAAGAAATGGACGATTTTAGATCAAGTTAGAACTAGTTTTTTGGAGTTATTTTTGGTAATAATGATAGAAGGGATTTGATATGGAAGATAGTCTTCTGAAGATGATTGCTGGCATCATGTGCTGCAGTTTGGCACTTAGAGAGCTGACTATGCTTCGATAGTGTTTTATTCAAGACTGTTATTTTCAAGGAACAGTGGTATGTTTTAGGTCGAATCGGTTGGTTTTGGTCTGCACCTGTAATTGTTTTTTATCTGGTAACTCAATAATCATCTCTTCTGGGATATTGGCTTTCAGCTTGTTTTATTTGCTTAAACTAACATTGAAGCTGATTTTCAATGGCTTTCAGCTTGTTTTCAATGGTTAAAATAACCTTGAAACTGGTTTTCTCTTGGTGGAAGTTGTTTTTTAAGTTTTGGGGATTTGTAGACATGTTTCATTTCATTTTTATATTCTAATCAGAAAATTGCCTCTCTACTCTAGTGAGCGTTGTAAGACGATTGTAACAGCCAAAGGACAAAAAAATGAGAATTTATTCTGTCTTCAAGGTAATGTTTGGTACCAAATAATGAATGCAATTTAATAGAGAGGAACATATTCCTCTCTCCACTACAGTGCAATCACATTCCATTACGATCTTCTAAATGTATCATAGTTTGAAGAGCAAGCATCATTTTTTCTTAAAGGCAATCTGTTAGTGCTTGATGCAGTATTAAATCAGGCACTTAATAGATTTAAGGTTAAATTTGATGGGACTGAATTTTAAGCTTAGACACAGGATTTGGAAAGCCATATAAAATCAACTGCATGCTGTAATGCATGGGGATTTGAGGTGGAAGGGGTGTTTTTATCTCCTAGTCATTTGTGGGTCATGTCTGCAGTTTATGGACAGAAGGTTTGCTTGTAACTTAGCAGCAATGATGACAGCAGATTGGTTATTCTATTTTGAACCATGCCTTGGAAATGATAATGCAGCAAAATGAGGGTGATATTGGTAGAGGGTTATAATGTTCACTTTGCAATCAGTGGCATTGATAATGAAATTAGGAACAATACTTTTTATTATGAGATTAACTGAATGGGCAGCTGTTTAAAGAGGTTGAGTCCAAGAATTCTATTTTTTTGGATGGCCTTTTTGCTTAGGATTGCACCTTTTAGCCTATGGAACATGACAGTCAACTCTGCTCTTTTGGTGCTTTGCAGTTTCTGTGCACTGTAACATATCTTCATGCTTTTGATGCTTTAAATTCTGTTAGTCATTGAATCCTGATGCATTCAAATTTCAATGTTGACATGCATGTCATTTTTATTTCTATCAAACCTGCCGTATAATCTTTTTTTCTTTGCATTGCATGACCAATTATGGTATTATATTATGTTATGTATCATCGTTCATCTTTACTGCTATCAAGTTTTTTCTCTTGCTGATTAGACGTGTTCGTTTGTTTGTTGGTGCTTAATGTTGAATGCCTGAACAGATGGCTATGCTTTCGTTGTTTTAAATGCATGTTTCTTGTTATATGCTTATATTTTATGGTCATATGCCCCCCTTTTTGTTTGCATTTCTATTATCTAAGCTTATATTTCTCTGTGACCGTGTAGCTCTTTCTTTTTCATGGACTTTTCATATATGTTACCAAAATTTAGGTTGGATTTGCTTAATTGTAACCATGAGATGTAATTGTACTTTGTAAGAGTTGGTTTTACATAAATATTTAAGACATCTGCTATTGAATTTCCTGAAATATGGTCTGGCAAGGATGTTTCCTAAAATGAGTCTTAATTTTGTTAAAAGGCCCTTGAAATCAATACACTCAATAACGTATGCCCTAGAAGTTTTTATAGATATAAAAAATGATGAAAGTTGATATATTGGAGCTCATTTTCACCTTTAAATAGGCATTTACACTTATTTTGTAACTGTTTGCCCATGCAAACTGAGTTGGATGAACCATATCATCCTCTACATCAGACATTGACAGAATTAGAACCTAGTGCATCCATTCAAATGAACCATTTACTACAAAATGCCACACGAGGAGGAACTTCATTCATGTTCGTGCTGTAGAAACTTGTATGGTTTCAAGGATAAGGAACTGCATAAACTACCTAGGTAAATGTAAGGTCTTTGAATAAATGTCACAGCAGGCATCAAAAATGAAAACTCACGCTCCACAGTTATGTTCCATTTCGGTTAGATATTCTGTATTGGTAATCTTATTACTACTATTAGAGTCAATTCCGAGCATTAAACAACACTACTGAGTTTGTGATAGATAAATGAATTAATCACGATGGGAATGCATATTGTGTCAATTTTGTTAGGTCTGCAAATGTTGGATCTGTCCCACTTAAATTAATTTATAGGGCTGTTAATTGGAAAATTGTTTGTACTGGTTTCGCATGACAAAATTAGAGTTATTAGTATTTCAGAAGTTTCCCTCCCCAAATATGCAAAGAGACAAAACTGAATTATTGTCAGTGACTGGAGATCCTCAAAAGTATATACATTTTGATACAAAGCTTAACTAAAGATGAATCAGCCCTTTTCTTTTCACTACACTTTTCTTGTTTTTGATTGCAGATTCAGGCTAACATAAACTAATTAGTTTAGGGTTTTCTAATGTAAAGAAAAACATTTAGGTAGAGCTTGTTAAGTATTCGATTCTGCTTTAGCTTATGAAATGAACTTAGAACAGTGGAGAGCAAACTTCTTTAGAACCTCGTAAGTACAATCAAAAAGGGATAAGCGACAGATTTTGCAAGAAATGTCTGTATTGATCCGTGTTCATCTTTAATTGAGATTGTTATAGATTTTATTAGATCCCCACTATTTCAAGAATCAAGACCATCCCTTGGCTCTTGGACAGGAACATAAATGCAACAGCCTGGAAGCTGCTAAAATCCTTATTGGTTTTTGGACGTTCTTTACGAGGACTCAATTTCATCAGCTGTCATTGGAAATCTTCCTGCGCTCAACCCAATTAGCTAGCAGTCATTCTAGTTCACTGGGTATTTCCAAGTATCCAGTTCTTCCTTTATATCTCGTGCGTGTGAGAGAGGAATGTAAGGAGAGGCAAAACCTTAATATCTTTGGTTGCAAACAGCTTTCGAGGACTGTTACCGCTTTGTGTTTATTCCGAAAGGCAATCAGGGCACTTCAGATATTGTAACGATGACAACGAACATTGTCAATCATCGGTCTAGCTTTCTGTTTTAGCAAATTTCTCAGAATCGAGTGCAATTAGAGGTTAATATTCCACTTTCTATTAATGATTTGTTTTAGCAAACAGGCTTTGGCTATAGTTCTAACCTGTATATTTTGAACAATCATATCATAGTAGAATGGTAGTAATGAGAATCCAATTTCAGCTCCCAGCAAATATCAACATGCTCGTTCCTAGTTATTTTCAGTTGGTTTTGCTGTTCGCATATCAATTCGTGCATCTCGACTAGGCTCCATTTGTTTTTGTGATGTGGTTTGGTGCGGTGTTTTGTCCATTATAGTTTCTTGAAATCTTGATCAAGAAAGAGCTATAATTTTATAGGTTTTTTAAAATTTATATTCTTCTACTCCCGACTATAAAAACTACCAGACATGCTAAATCTTCTATCTCATCAAAGCGAGGCAGTCTACGTTGGTTAATTCATGTAGTAGTTTCGATCAAAACTATCCGGACCCGCAATTATGGCAGTGATGGCAATTGCTGGAGGTGCCTTCTAGCAGTTGCACTTGATGCTCCTTCATGTGGTGTCATTTTCTGCGCGAGCAGAGTAAAGAATCGCTATGAATTTGGGGTGAGATCTGGCTGATAGCCTCCTATCCCAGAAGAATTTGGTACTTTTCCTGTTTGTTAAATGAGCTATTATCATATAATTAAGTAGGAAACAAATGCTAAGCATATAAAGGAGGAGCATATTTCCATGTCTGTGACTGGAAGTGAGAAATGGTAGTGATGGGCGTCTTTCAGCACCTGATGAGGATTTCGTTTTTGTGTTGTGTAGGTGAGTGGAGCCCCGTTTTCCTCTCAAAGTGGCATCCATCCGTACAGATTCTACCTCTAGGATTGGCTATTCTGCCTGTAAATATCAAGGAGGAAGTGCAAGATCAAAGCTGTCTAGTGTTTGGATTGGGTTGGGTTGACTTTGTTTGTAGTCAATTCAGGAATGTAAATGGGTTTTGTCCCCCTCTCTCAACATGATGCCATCAGATTTATTTTTTTTCCTTCTTTCTTTCAATGATTCGATTTCTTCTAGCTGATGCGCGCTCGCTCGCTCTCTCTCTCTCCCCCTCTCTCCACAAACTCGTACTGGTATACTATTAGCCAAATTTAGTTCAGGTTTTATTTTGAATCGATTTGAACATTAATTTAACTAAATTCGAGTTGTTCGTACGTTATTTGATTGATTTGGTGAAACTTCATGGGATTTATTGAGTTATTTTTAAAGAATATTTTTTATATAAATGTTTTTACTCGAAACAATATTATTTTAAAATTGATGTTTTGGGTCCTATCTCGTCGGATAGGATCTCTAATAATTGCTAAGAAGGACACCTTGAAGGTTCAGATTATTCGGCAAGATCATTTTTTACCTACCTGCCAAGTAAAATAGCCGAGGCTCTCAACTGCTTTCCCCAGCAGCAGTATAATTAATTTTGAATACAAAACATTAAATTGAATCAAAAATCTAAAAATCAGTAGAAAATTGGGTTTTTTTCTCTTTCAAATTAGCGCAGGAAACATAAAACATTAATGGAATACGTTATAATTTATTTTTTTTGTGAAATAGTATATTTTTATCTTCTCGCGTTTTAGAAGCGCAAGGTGAAAATCTAATTATTTGGCTCAAACCGGTTGACTAATTTATAATGATCAGTGGAACCAGTCGACCGTTTCACATAAAAACCATGATTTATGGATCAATGAAACAAGTTTACGTTCAAAATAAGGTTTGGTCACGTCATACTAAAATAACAAATCAAAATTGCCATTATTTTTTATATGACTGTTAGATTGGGTTTAAATATTTACAATAGTTTTCGGAAGTTGTTTTCACTAACCATTAAGAACCAAGAAACTGATTAAGTCAAATAATTGTATCTTCATCTTGCCGCGTTTTAAAAACATGATATTTATTAAATATTATTATTTTAAAACATGATAAAAACATATTATTTTATTAAATCTTTTTCAAATAATATTATTCTATAAATATTTTATTTTTACTGTACTAATTGTCATATTTATTCATAACATTGGCAATATTATAGCAACCCATAAAAGGAGCACACATACTAAGAATTTAAGATAGCTCTTGATACTTTCTTCTAACGAGGAAAGCATGACTTCAAGAACAATAGCTCCTCGAATACTGGGCTGCCAGCCGAGACATGATTGAGCAAACCATGTATTTCACCTCCCACGTCTTCACTTCATCTGCCTGCCCTCATCTATTTATCAGCACGAGTCCCTTTGAGGATTTCATGTCAGGAATGGGGTTTTTGCTATCATGGGATCTTGCTGGATGGATCGGCAAGTCAGGCATCCCTGCAAATGACACGTTTGGGCCAGAGGAGAAGATGGCTGGGAAATGGTTGAAGACGAGAAACAAGGCCAAATATAGGCTTTCCGACGAGCCTGCAATGTATGACCATCTAGGAACAAATGAGAGGTGCTCACATGAGCTTGTGCCAGAAACTTTGGCACTTTATAGACCAGATAGTTGTTTGAGAATATAATAATAGTTGGTTTTTAAAATATTTATTATTTTGAATTACATCGAAATAATATATATATTTTTTATATTAGTAAATTAAAATAATTTAAAAATATTAAAAAAATATTAATTTGAAATAAAAAATAATAATTTTTAAAAAATATTTTTGAAACACAAAAACAAGCACTCTTAGAAGGTGTAACCAAATAGCTCGATCACTCCAAACTATATCATGTATGATTGACTTTTATTTATTATTTTTTTTTTGGATGTATCATGTTAGATGATTTTGAAGGAAAGTTGGAAATCTTTATTAGTACAAAATCTTGTAAGATTTGTGCACAACGTTAAAAGGGGCTAGATGTGTTATTTTCTTTTTAATTAGGAAATTTAACTAGAAAAAAAGCGCATGATTCTACTAGTTAGATGAATTAATCTAAATAATTGTTTTTTAAAAAAATTATAATAATATTGTTTTAATTTTTTTAAAATCAAGATTTTGATTAAGTAAAAACAGATCAACAATATATTGTTTTTTTTTTTTTCACACCCACACCAAGCCAAGGTGCATTGAGTCCCGCGTTTAATGATATATACATGCTCTTAGAGAATGAAACACATCTTAATTAGTTTTTTAAAAAAAAAATCAAGAAAGGCATCATCTTTTTTAGAATTTACCGTCTAAGAAGTGAGAAATACATATTTTAGGTTTATTTATTATTCCTTTTATAGGAAAAAAAAATTATTTATTGTTCCAATCTAAAATAAAAAAAAATCAATTTAAAAAACCTTATTTTTCCATAAAAAATATAATTGACAAAGAAACTTAGGATTTCATTCTCCTTTCATAACTTTAAATTTTGAATGAAAAGGAATTCTTCAAACTTAGGCGCATACCGGGCTAATTTATTTATTTTTTGTTCTTATATGGGTATCCTCACACTTTTTTAAAGAATGAGACTAGTCATGTTCGGGGTTTATGGCTGCTCCTCCCAATAAATACGCTTTCTGGAGCATACCATACTAATTTAAAAAGTGTATAAATAGTCTGTAAATATTTTTGAATGAATTAATTAAGAAAAGAATGATTTGTGAGGTTTGGGTGGTTAGGTTGGGAGGAAAAAAGATGAGGATGGTGATTATTATTAAAAAACATGTTTTTGAATAATTTTAATTTATTAATATAAAATGTAATGTCATTTACTTTCTTGTGTGTTTTTACTTAATTTTAATGATAGAATGGGGTAATTTTTTTTATTTATATATATATAAGAAAAGTTTCAATAATTTTTCAACAGTTTTATAAATGTACACAATTTATTACAATTTTTGTTAAAATTTTCATCCACATTAACTATTTATAAGTTTTTTTTTCTAAAAATACAAATATTCTTTATGTATAATACCGAGTAGCTTAGTGACCCCAATAAATGGATGTCGCCAAAGGAATTTATTTGTGACATATATAAAATTACAAAATAAATCATATTAGATATTTGCATCATCTCAAATACTAACGTTTAATAATTATATGATCAAAATCAATTTCATAAATTTTTCTTTAAAAACATTGATCTTATATCAATTTTTAACATTTTTCATTGTTCCTGATAAAAAAAAATTTCCCATCATTTTATTCATCACCTTATCATCTTTGCATCATGGTAACTGTTTCATTCATAATTTAGTTTAACTCGTCACTATATGATTTATTTCTTACAACTTTAAAATTGATTGGTTTCATTCAAACACTTTCATACAATGTTTCTTTTTATATCGAGGTTATTTAATAACTTTTTCCACTTCATGAATATATTCAAATTATATTGATAATATCATTTCACAACTCATGGATTTTACCCCCCCCCCTCTTAGCTACCTTTAATACATATTGTAACTCATTGCATAAGCATGTCTTCTTCACATCATTATTTAATTCACAACATATTTAATTCATGTCGTCTCCTTACTTCCCGAATATTTATTTTATTTATGACATATCGTACTTCAATCCATATAACACCATTGTTATATAGAGAAATTTCTTGATTCATTATTCATTCCACTTATTCCATATCCATTTCTATTATTTATAATTTATCACATAACCTTCCATTACTTTTATACTTGCAAGACATGCTCAAATTATTTTTCTATTTCATTAAAATTTGTCAATATGGCTAATTAAATACTTAATCATTAACCTGTCAACACAACCAAACTCATACACATCTTGCTTCATTACATGCTATTGTAAATACCAATTATATGATATACTACTTGATATGATGTTGTGAGATACCTGAAAATTTATTTAATACCAAATACAACGAGCTTTATACACAATGAATATTTGTTATTATCTCTTTTATATGTTTACCACGTCAATTACTAAACAGTTAATTTCTTATTTTATCATTAACTTTACAAATCAATACAATTAGCATAATTTAAAAACATATCAATGTCCTCTCCATCCCAAACCGGACATTTGTTCCATTACTAAATTAATTGGATTGTCTATTTACCAGGGTACTAGTCTTATTAATCAGGGTAACTAGTTTCATTAATTACCTATTAATCAGGACACTAGTCCCATGAACTTTGATAGTTCATTAACTAGGGCATTAATCTCATTAACCAGGGTGATTAGTTTTTCTAATAGCCCATTAATCAGGATACTAGTCTCATTAACCAAGGTAACTAGTTTCTCCAATAGCTCATTAACCAGGGCACTTGTCTTATTAACTAGGGTAACTAATTCCACACATATTAACATGAAAATAAAAATATACCAAATTTAACGTACTTGTCATCACTTGGCATAATGAATTTGTTAAATAAAGTATCAAGGCGTTATTTACCTTTTCCACAAAAATATATGTTAACTTGCCGGCTATCTTACACATAAGTTATTTTAGAATATATATATATATATTGACATTAATTTCCATGTGGCAGTGTAATATGAATTACACGCGATTTCCATTGTCTCAATCAGTAATAAATCATACATGCAAGGGTTTTTTTTTTTTATTGTTGTAGTAAATCACATCTCATAATGTACTACACATTATCGCTTATGCGATTAAATAAAATTGCATACCAATTTCTACCTCGAAGGCATACACATTCCATTAACAATTACTTTGTTTTTTTTTTTTATCATTTCAATTTATCTACATTAGCATCTTTTTACACTGGCATTAAATGTCTGAATGCCTCTATTTTTCTTTGATAAATTTTAATGTCTTAATTTTTCATTGATGCTTTTCAATTTACAGATGACTTAATTTTTTCATTGATGAATTCCACACAACAATTCAAGCCAAGTTCCACATAATCCATGATACCATGTTCAAGCTAATCCTTCCCTTTACCATATTCATAATTTTAGCCAAGTAAACTTTTGTTATCTTTTAAAATTTTTCTCTATTAAATATCTTACTTTTCACAATCATCACCAAAGACTTCAAATACAATCAATTCAAATAATTTCTTATATAAAGATGACACATACATAATTTCCCTAAAATATCGTAATTATTTTCTTCTCATCAAAATCAATTTATAATCATTCCCATAATTTATCAAACAAATAATGTATAATTAATTTAAACCACTTTTTACATAAGAAATATATATACCAAATCTTCCAAAACATAACCATAATAATCCTACACATCATAAATCAATTTACAATGAAAGTTATACATTAAATTTATCACATATCATATGATTTATATAAATTCAGAACACAAATTCTAGTATTAATTCCACACACACATAAATAACCTTCCAAAACACATCTACAATGGTTCCACATATCATAAATTAATTTACAATGATTCTAATCACAATTACATACTTAATTCATTATTATCACATATAATTTATATAATTTCTAACACCAATTATACATATCAAATCTATTATTATTATTATTGTATCACTTTTTTTTCTCCTCAATGTATAAATTTTTTCCCTTAGATAATTATTTCACCGAACTCGAGAATTTATGCTATTCGTTACTAGGTTGACAATTCACGTATCAATTTATCACTTTATTTCATCCAAAATTTAAGTTAAATTTCTAAAAGTTTATTATCTTCATCTACAACAATCTTTCTTCTTAATTATCATTTCTCAATAAAAAAATTTACTATTTTTGATTTACCAGATTCAAGTAGGAGATTTACATAAAAAATAAAAAAAATTAAAAAACACATTCATTAGTTTTTGCCATTAGTTTAAGAGTCCATTAGATATTATAGAATCGATTGTTTTTTAAAATATTTTTTATTTAGAAATATATTAAAATAATATTTTTTTTATTTTTTAAAATTTATTTTTAATATTTAGACGCTAAAATAATATAAAAACACACACAAAAAAAAATATTTAAAACAAATAAAAAATAAAAATATTTTCATAAATATTTTTGAAAGACAAATTCAATTAAGTTATCGGTCTCTTCTCTATCTGCAGACGACAAACAAACAAAACCAAGAACCTAAAAGCAGAACACATCTTAATAAGCAAGAGAAACCTACACAGAATTTAGAAGACACAGAGACATGGGTTTGGATTCAGTGGGAGATTTAGCTCTCAACATAATCTTAACAAAATTGGGTCCAAAAGAGACAGCAAAAGTATCATGTGTTAGCAAGAGGTTCAAGGATTTAGCCTCTGAGGAATCTCTCTGGTCATTATTTTGCCTTCAAGATCTAGATCTATCTGCCCCTCTTGACCATCATGGAAACCCTTTACGCTCTTTTAAGGTAATAGACAATACATCCAATCATTTTTGCTTTCTGGGTTCTTATTAGTTTTCTATATATGATGAAAATTTGGTAAAGTTTGGAACCTTACAGTTAGTTCTTGCTGTTGAAGAAATTTGTTGAAGCTTGGAACTTTATAGGGTGTTGGTTGTACTGAAGTGTTTGTCAAAATGTTGCATTTGGAATTGGAATCAATTCATTGTTTTGCCCCCTGGACTTGTAGCTTGCTTGTTTGCTTTTGTTAATGATTTTTACTTTCTGGGTCTTTTTTTTTGCTCGAAAAAAAAGTTTGAAGCTTTGTAGTGCTGTTTGTACTAGATTGCTTGTCAAGATGTGGAATTTGGAATGGTAATCAATCATATGCTTTGTCTTGTGAATTTGCTTTTGTGGCTGATATCTTTGTTGACATGTATACAAACAAAACGGAAATATGGTTTTTTTGTTAATTCTTATGAGAATCACTTGTTGATCTCAAAATATGATAAATTGGGTGGGATGGCGTCCAGCTTTACTTTCATCGAGTTGAAAGCTGAAACTTTTCAACATGTGTGCATATTTTCAAAGTTCTATTGGGTATGTTTTGTTCATTTGCTTTTACAAGAGTTTAGTGGACTTTGTGTGTTATTCATGTAAATCCCTGGATATAGATTACTGAAAGAGGGTCTCTAGTTGATGGCCCTAACCCTTAAGTTGTAGCTTGGACTAATGCCTTGTTTGTTAATTTTGGCTCGTATCTTGGAATCATCCTATTGCATCATACATGTTTACACTCTCTTTCTCTCTCCAGGCAACTTATAAGTTATGGAGAGAAGCTTTTTGCATGTATCCATGGTCCCTTGTAAAGCGAGTTAAAAGTTGTTGGGACAGACTCAAGAGCTGGTTGACCACAAACTTTCCTGAAGTTAAAGCTACTCTTGGAAGGGGTGCATCAGAAGGTGAGATTCAAGAGCTTGAAAGAATTTTGAAAGTTAAGCTGCCTCTTCCCACGAGGCTTCTCTACCGCTTTCATGATGGTCAAAACTTAACAGGTGAAAATTTGAACACTGATGCGGCTGCCTGTCTATTGGGCCTGATAGGTGGCTACTGTTTTAATGATCACTTGGTTAATGTCTACTTATTACCCCTACATGAGGTGATCTTGGAAACACGGGAGATAGTACGCCACCTGGACTTACCCAATGGATCACAGTTTATTGTTGTGGCAGCCTCATCCTCATACATTGGAAAGTTTTTCTTCCTGAACTGTTCTGATGGCCAACTTTATGTTGGGACTCAGAATCTTCTGACAATTGGAGAAATGATCCCATGTGTACCTCAGACATTAATTAGTCCAGTCCATGATTTCAACATAGACCAACAACAGGATGCTATGTTGTTATGGCTAGAAGAACATGGCCATCGCTTGCACAATGGCATGATCAAACTTCGGGATGAAGGAAATATCAAAAGTATCTCTCTTTTTCCAGAAGAATCTCCTCTCTGCTCAACTGCTGTAACCAATGGTGTAAAGGTAAGCAATTGAATATGGCCATGCACACATAGTTTTATATCAGGGCGTTTATTTTCTTCTTTTCTCCTCTTCAAGCTCGGGGTAAGATTTTTTTTGTTCCTTGCGCAGCAAGGTTTGTCGAAAATATATGGTTGTCAAATTTATTTGGAATGTACAAATTAATATCATGTGTTTATTTCCAAAGTAATAACTAACAAACATGTTTTTGGCTCTTTAGCAATATGTTTATTCATACCTGTCTTTGTTAACATATTGCTATTGCAATTTTTGTTTGCATCCACTGTCTCCCCTACTGGAATTATGACTATCATTATCACTTTTGCAAGAAATATGAGAAAATTTTACATTTCTTTCATACTTGTGTACATTTACTTTTATTCCTTATATAAATAGTTCTGTATCAGATCAAAAGAGCTTTTAATTGTTTCCAGGTCTGCGCATCTGCTATTTTTGTGCCAGAGGCTGTTGATCTCTCTAGAAAATGCTTGTTTGCTTATTCAATCCGCATGTCCCTTCCACCAGAAGGATGCATCATCAATGGAATGCGCTTCAGCTCTTGCCAACTGCATTTGAGGCACTGGGTTATCAGCGCCGATGATACTGTCGTATCTAATGTCAATGCAGAGGCTGTGATAGGCAAGGTATGACTTAAAGAATTTCTTGGGTTGATATTGCTAACTTGCTTTGAATGAGATTTTTATTTTTGTTTCTTGGGTAAATATTTGGAGTTTGAACTGCACTTGATCAATCTTTTTTTCCCTTATCTTTTCACTTTGTTCATAGACTTCTCAAGGTCCACCTGTGTGGCCTTCTAGATGCAACAATTGGGAGCTTCTAAAAGGGCCTACTGGTCACAAAGTCGATGATTTGAATCTTATGTAATGCTTAGTTTCCCTTGATTTAAGACAGCTTCTGGGGAGAGTGCACATGACCTTACTGAATAGGATTTATATCAGGGCGTTTATTTTCTTCTTTTCTCCTCTTCAAGCTCGGGGTAAGATTTTTTTTGTTCCTTGCGCAGCAAGGTTTGTCGAAAATATATGGTTGTCAAATTTATTTGGAATGTACAAATTAATATCATGTGTTTATTTCCAAAGTAATAACTAACAAACATGTTTTTGGCTCTTTAGCAATATGTTTATTCATACCTGTCTTTGTTAACATATTGCTATTGCAATTTTTGTTTGCATCCACTGTCTCCCCTACTGGAATTATGACTATCATTATCACTTTTGCAAGAAATATGAGAAAATTTTACATTTCTTTCATACTTGTGTACATTTACTTTTATTCCTTATATAAATAGTTCTGTATCAGATCAAAAGAGCTTTTAATTGTTTCCAGGTCTGCGCATCTGCTATTTTTGTGCCAGAGGCTGTTGATCTCTCTAGAAAATGCTTGTTTGCTTATTCAATCCGCATGTCCCTTCCACCAGAAGGATGCATCATCAATGGAATGCGCTTCAGCTCTTGCCAACTGCATTTGAGGCACTGGGTTATCAGCGCCGATGATACTGTCGTATCTAATGTCAATGCAGAGGCTGTGATAGGCAAGGTATGACTTAAAGAATTTCTTGGGTTGATATTGCTAACTTGCTTTGAATGAGATTTTTATTTTTGTTTCTTGGGTAAATATTTGGAGTTTGAACTGCACTTGATCAATCTTTTTTTCCCTTATCTTTTCACTTTGTTCATAGACTTCTCAAGGTCCACCTGTGTGGCCTTCTAGATGCAACAATTGGGAGCTTCTAAAAGGGCCTACTGGTCACAAAGTCGATGATTTGAATCTTATGTAATGCTTAGTTTCCCTTGATTTAAGACAGCTTCTGGGGAGAGTGCACATGACCTTACTGAATAGGATTTTGTGCTGAACATGGATTAGCCATTGTAATATCTACTTCTGGCATCTTGTACATGGATGTCCACCCCAAACTCCAGAAAAGAGATGAAGGCATGATAATATTTTATTTTCTTGGATTTAATCAACATGAGCTTTAGGTAATGGAAAAATCATACTGTACTATTGCAACTTCTTGATCCAAACAAAGAAGGGAAAAAATAGGAACTGCTGTAGTTCCTCTTGGTATTTTCTGACTCTGCCCATTTGCGAGTTTGATTTCTAGGTAACTGATCTCCATGGATAATATGCTGTGAACTGGGAATTCACAGTGACAATCATGACATAAAAGAAGAACTTCTCTGTGCCTACATATGAAGCAGTTTTTGAAAGGGAAAAAAAGTGAATTTAGTAACTTGTTTGCTATATGTTAAATTTATAAATCCACACCATGATGCATTGTTTCATGTTTGGAAAAATGTGCAGAATCTCAGACTTATCTTTTATGTTTGCAGTTCCCACTCTTGCTTCCAGGTGAGAAAGAATTTGTTTATGAGAGTTGCACACCTCTGCGATCTCCTACTGGCTCTGTTGAAGGTTCTTTCACATTTGTCCCTGGCAGGTATTCCGCATGGATCCATGATATCCTCTGAGTTACATTGCTTTCAAATCTTTACAGGAGCAGGGATTGTAAATCCTAGTTGTATTTGAGATGATCTTGCAAAAATGACCTGCTTTCTTTTTATAATGACATTCTATTGCTATGTGGATTTGCCACACTATTGATTTTTGAGTTATCACATGACAGAAACACTTAAATCTCATATACCAGAATCTGGTAGAGATAATTATCATTAAATGTATCTGTTGAAGCACTCCAGGCCGTGCCCTCAAAACTCACATATCGTTATGCTTGATTCGTGTTTGCAGTGGCATGGAAGTGAAGTCTTTTGAATTTTTGTAGCCTTGTGATTGCTAAAACCTATTTAATGGGGTTTTATCATTGAACAGGAAATATGAACACTGCTTATCGTAGTTTAATCATTGAACAAGAAATTTGAAAACTGCTCATGGAAGTGAAGTCTTTTGAATTTTTGTAGCCTTGTGATTGCTAAAACCTATTTAATGGGGTTTTATCATTGAACAAGAAATTTGAACACTGCTTATTTTAGTTTAATCATTGAACAAGAAATTTGAAAACTGCTCATCTTAGTCTGACAATGCTATTAGCAATAATAATCACATCTTTCTTGCACTAGTTTCTAATGCAAAACTATGTTGCTTTGTTTCCTTGTTTGTAATTCTATTTTCCTTTTGTTTCTTCGTTTTTAATTCTATTTTCGTTTTGGTTCCTCAAGATTGATAGATCCAAAAGGAATGCCATTTGAAGCTGAAGTTGCCCGGTTTCCCCTCCAACTGCCGGACTACATTTTCTGATGATCGTTCACCAGGTTGAAAGTCCTCAATAAAGAACAATCGTTTCCTTGTCAATAATTGTAACAAAGCCCTGGTGTCTTGGAAAAAACCTTGTTGCATTTCCTGCCGGGAAAACACATTTCATTACACAACTCCAAAACCAAAATCCCAGTTCAAAACCAACATCCAGAAGCAGAAACTTTAGCTAAAAAGTGTCTCCATGTCTTCCAAACTTTTGTTTCTGGCAAATAGAAGAAATAGAAGACCCAAACTACCAATGTGGATCCCGCAAGGAAGAAAAAGCTAACTCCATGTGAGCAACTGCGGCGCAATAACAAGAATACTATAGCAATCACTGCAAAAATAATCTTAACAAAAAGACTGGTAATCACTGCAAAAATAATCGTACTCACTGCGGCTCCTACAATGATGCCTGTTGCCTCAAGGGAAGGATCTCTGGCAGTAAACCCCGGGTAATTGTTCCTAGCCTTGCTGAAGAGCTGGCTGAAAAAAATGAACGTAGTATTAGAGCTCCTAACAACTTTGATGTGCCCTCGCAACTACTTTTTTCTGCAAATGATTTGCAGAAATGGTAGTTGCCAAGGCACGTGAGAAGTTGTTGGGTGTTCTAGCACTACATGCCTTCATGATAGTATTTCTTGAGCTTGCTTTTAATTGGGGTTGGGGCCTATTCCTTGGGTTTATATCTAAGAGATCCTTTCGACGAGGAAGCAACAGGCAAAGAGCATCACTATGGGAGTCACAATGAGTAAGATTATTTCTGTAGTGTTTTTGTCATTGCACTAGAATTTCTCCAATGGAGTTTGCTTCTTCTTCCTTGCAGGACCCCCCTTGGTAGCTCGGGCTTTCTGTTTCTTCTGTCTGCCAATGGAGTTGACTTCTTCTTCCTTGCGGGTTCCACCATGGTAGCTCGGGCCTTCTATCAGAAGACAGGGAGACAGTCCTTGGTTTTGGAGTGTTGGGTGGTCATGGTACCAGTAGGATCACTTAACATGAACACAATAAGATGGTGAGGGTACATGAAACGACACAACTTTCCTCATCTTCTGTAAGGTTTATGGAGGGAATATTATTTGGATAAATAGTATTTGATAGTATTTGATATTGAGATGATTTTTTTTAAAGTATTTTTTATTTGAAAATTTATTAAAATAATATATATATATATTTTATTTTTAATATCATTACATTAAAATAACAAAAAGAAAACAAATTAATTTGAAAATAAAAAATTAAAATTTTTAAAAGTCGCGCATGGTTGCAAAGAAAAACAGGATGGGATTATTTTTATTCAATCATTTTTCTTCAATTTAATTTAATTTAATATAATTTACGTTTCTTACAAGGCAAGACGACTACTTGATATCTTTGACTCTGAACACCTCACCTTCACATGCAAGATTATTATTTTTAAAATGATTTTTAAAGTATTTTTTTATTTAAAAATGTATTAAAATAATAATTTCTATTTTTTTTAACAATTAGCCTCTCAAAACAATTAAAATTTAAAATATTCTTAAAAAATTAAATTTATAAAAAAACATAGTTATATCACAGTACCGAAAAAAGTCTATAGATTCTCCCGACCGTGGCGTGTGGTGTGAATTAAATTAATTTATTTCCATTTTATTAATTTATTTTATATTTTTAAATACAGTTGAAAGTGTAGAAAACGGGGGTCTGAAACATCCTAGTCATAAAAAATAGTCTTCTTCTCACATGGAATTTGGCTTCTAGAAATTCCAAATGAACCACAAAGATAGAACCTTCCAAGGATGGCACGTGCGATTGTCACAAACATACCATGAGAAGGTGCATTTGAACTTATTCTCCCATTTATTTACTCTCTTAAGAAATCTTCACTCTTAAAATTAAATTTGATTAATATTTCACTACAGAAAACACAAAAATTAAGATTTAAAATGAATTTCAATCCTTTCAAAAATAAAAGTATCATGTGTTTATATATTTTTCACTTATTTTTTTAATTTCTTTTAAATAAATTACTTATTCCTAGCTATCTTATACTCTCCCATAAAACTTTGAATATTAGTAGTTTGTAATAATGGATATTAATTTTAATCCGAACATGATAAATACCAATTTAACTTAACCTAGTAGGTAGAGTTTTTTTAAATAATTATTTTATTTTATGAGTAATGAAAAAGCTATAAATATAGTCACACTCAACCCAAAATATATGTTTGTATTATATAGATATATACATGGAATATTTATATTTTTTTAAATTTAATATAATATATACATATCTTAATATTTACAAAACATAATGAAATATATACATATCTTAATATTGATATAACACAACAACTTGGTATCATAATCGATTCAAATTTTATAAAAAATAAAAAAAGTTATTTATTTTAACTCGATAACAAGTTACCAGTAAAATTTTATAAAAAAAATATTAATTTTTCTTGGATTGTTTTTTGGATTGACCCTCTCAATTCAAATTCATGACTGGAATTTTATAATGGATTGACTACGGGGTAAGGCTCAATAATTATGATAGCTACATTCACACCCTCTAAGAAGATTCTTTTTCTACATAAATACGTACATTATCCATGTGTATAAATACATGTATGGTGTATAAACAAATACTATATATGTATACACGAAAGGTATGGTGAGAGCATGTGAGGTGAGTTGAATAGGAAGGATTCTCCTTTTGTTTTTTTTACCTTTTTAACCCTTTTGGTTTTTGTTTTTAAAATTAGAATTAGAAGATCTAAAAGCCCCCAAAATCTCTATGGGAGAGAGAATTCATGTCTGAAATATTTTCCTTGAAAGTTATCAGATTTTCCCTGGAAATTTCTGTCTCGCTAATCCCAAGGAGCTTTCAGCTGTCTGATTTCTTGGGTTTGCTTGCTTTTCATTGCTTTTAGTATTACCTTCCTGTTTTGTGGAATCTCTCTCTCTCTCTCTCTCTCGTGTTAATCAGATCTCTCTCATTTTTATAGGGTTTGTTGTTGTTATGTATAAAGTTAGAGACTTTGTGTCAAGTTTGATACTTTATTAGGTTTGTTGTTTGCGTGTCTTGAGTTTGTAGTGTTTTGTGGGAATTAGAGTGGATAATCTTTTGTTTTGAAGTGTAATTTGGGTGTTTATTAGGGTTTGGTTGTGTTCTCTTAGGTGTTTGAATGTCGTGTAGCTTCAAAATCAAGACTTTTTGGCATTTCCCTTTTTTGTTGCGTGCAAAATCTTCGTTTTGTGGACTCTTTGTTTGTGCCTTCTTGAGTTATTGAACTAGCTGCCCAAAAGTTTGATTAGGGTTTTGGGGTTTTTGTGATTTATTAAGATGGATAAGGATAAATCTGCTAGCCACCATAGTAGTGGTTTACCACCACCTCCAGGCAGGTACTCTAGTTTTTCACCCTCTGGGAGCTCCTTTAATTTGAAACCTGAGCAATCACCTTCTACATTTCCTCCAATGGCTCCCGGTAGCAGTCCAGACCCTAATCATTTCGGTCATGGATCGGATTCTAATCGATTTAGTCATGATATCAGCCGAATGCCTGATAACCCACCAAAGAATTTGGGCCACCGTCGGGCCCATTCTGAGATCCTCACTCTCCCTGATGATATTAGCTTTGATAGTGATCTTGGTGTCGTGGGTGGTGGTGCTGATGGGCCAACTTTTTCTGATGAAACTGAGGAAGATTTGTTGTCAATGTACCTTGATATGGATAAGTTCAATTCGTCCTCGGCCACATCTACTTTTCAAGTTGGGGAGTCTTTAGCTCCAGCAATGGCAGCACAAGCAATGGCACCACTGCCTGCAACAGTGAATTTGGGTGCTGGTCCAAGTGAAAGGCCTAGAGTTAGGCATCAACATAGCCAGTCAATGGATGGCTCAACAACAATCAAGCCGGAGATGCTCATGTCAGGTTCTGAAGACGCCTCTCCTGCAGATTCTAAGAAAGCTGTATCTGCTGCGAAGCTAGCTGAACTTGCACTTATAGATCCCAAGCGTGCAAAAAGGTATCCCATCTCTCATTCTCTTAAATTTTTCTATTTGAATTAATGTTTTTGAAACATTTTGTTATGGGGCATCTTTGAGTTTGTTATTGTCTCCATAAAAATAGTCTTATGAAGCACTGGATGTAACTGCACTCACTGTTCATAAGGTACTTCTTGTAGTGAACATACCTGGCATATACAGGACTTCTTTTAGGAATAGTTTGTTATACAGATAGCATGGAATTTTTGTTAAGCTCAAATGAAGTTTTCTGCTTGTATAAAAATGGTCTTGAATTCCCCTGCTGCAAAGGACTCATCTCTCTCCTCTTTCATCCCTCTTATTTTATTTCCTTCTATAAAAAAAGAGAGAAGACATTTCCATTGTTTTATTTATTTTAGATTGACGTCAGACATGTTCATTTCTGTTCCATCTATAGGATTTGGGCCAACAGGCAATCTGCTGCAAGGTCCAAGGAGAGGAAGATGCGTTACATAGCTGAACTTGAAAGGAAAGTGCAGACACTCCAAACAGAAGCGACGTCGTTGTCTGCTCAATTGACTCTTCTTCAGGCAAGTTGCATAAGCTCACTCTTATTTATTTGTGAACTGTATCTGGTTTGACTTGACTGTCCAATGGAAGTTGTAGCCTATGTTTCCTTTTTTCTATACGTTAATTTAATAAGTAATGTTTCCATCGGGAACACATTAATGCATGTCAAATTGATATTGTTGCTTATGATTTGACAGAGGGATACAAATGGCCTGACCTCTGAAAATAGTGAACTGAAACTGCGTTTGCAAACGATGGAGCAGCAGGTCCACTTGCAAGATGGTAAGGGTCTCCCCTGAATTTTCTAAATACAATTAGCCAATTTTAGTTGATGTTTTTTTTCCATTAATATTTGTGTCATTTGTATATGGTTTTTATGAAGAGGCATTTTGATATGTATAAAAAGCATACGAGTGCATGCTGTGATCCACATACAATGTTGCCCTATTTTATCTCTTCATGCCCGTATCTTCTAATAGTAATATACTGGCAATGTCAGCGTGTGCATGGTCTAGGTATTTGACATTAATTGTGTATGATTCATCATCCTACGACTTACATATTGCCACAAACAGAAGTCTTTTCATAATATATATATATATGATCTCTAGCAGTCTTTATGATAGGTAACTTTTTTTGGTTGTAAACATTGTTATTTTGTGATCTACATCTTTTTTTCCACTTATGCATTTTCTGTGTTGTGCACAATCTAGATTTTGCTTAGAACTGTCGTTCAATATGGCGTCTGCAATTGCTAAACTTTCCTCTTTCTTTCACGTCATTTGATCAGGAAAGGAATTGTAATAGCTCTGTCTAGTGGCCAGGAATGTTCGTAATCTTTTAATTTGGTTACTTGTCATTTATGACACATTTCATGCCAGAGGATTTTTTAGTTGTTTTTGTTGATTTAAATATGGGATCAGCTGTGTCTCTTTATATGGCTGATTATAATGTCAACCGGTCGATTATTTGTTGATATTTGCATGGCCAAGGGCATGCATTAAAACCACAGTTGTGGGTTATATGTTTCATCCCTGGATTAAGACCTAGGGCTGGGAATTGAGCTGACTTTTCTAAACTAGGAAGATAATAGGTGTTCTTTATTTCAGCTCGGAAATTGTCCTCCAAAATGTGCATACTTCAGTCATCTTAGAGTCAGGGATTTTGGGTATTATTTATTTTCAAGTCTTAAAATGTGCACTTGATAGCATTCAATTGATGGTGTGCTTGGCTCGGGATGCGATAATGTTGTGATATGTAGGTAGTTATGGATAACAATAAGAATGTATACTACATGGGGGAAATAAATTAAAGCTCCAAAGATGATGCAAGACATAGCCTGTGTAGACTGAGTTGCATGTGAAAGATCTCAAGGATGCTATGCATTGAGTTAGAGGGATTTTGTTTTTATAGTAAGCTTGCTGATTGATATTTGATTGCAGAAGTGATTGTTGTCTATAAATTGGTGTTCAAGTAGCTTATAGGGATTTTGTTTTTATAGTAAGCTCTTCCACTTCCAAATTTTATGCAAGCACTTTATTTTGTGGAATGGTTTCTCATGAATGCCCAAAAATTATTGCTAACTTAACCTTATTATTTGAGGTAGTTTCATTGGGAGCAGGTAGTTTCTATTCTCATCTGAGGGTGTGAATCGCCGTTTTTATTTTTTGTGATGTGAACTAGCTTTGAGTGGGCATTCCAAATATAAGCATTTCCTCATTTGTAAGACTTGTTAGGCACTTAGTGGAGGCATAGCTGTTTAGAACTGCTAAATAGAAGGAAGTCGATAAACTTTGCACCAGTTTTATTTGACACATAGTAGAGACACTTCTGTCTGAGCATAGGCAAAATTTGCTCACGTGGCCTTTCATAAACTTGCAATTGCATCCATATGCGGCTTCTGTACCCTGTATCTTCCATTGATAGGTCCGTTGATCAATTTGGTTGTGCATATTAATTTTGAATTTATTCAGATTCAACTTCTTTTGTTAGCGGCCTTAATGATGATTTTTTGTTTTGTGATAGCCTTGAATGACGCGCTGAAAGAAGAAATTCAGCATCTGAAGGTACTGACTGGTCAAACACCAAATGGTGGACCCATGATGAACTATGCATCTTTTGGAGGAGGCCAGCAATTATATCCCAATAATCAAGCAATGCATACTTTCTTAGCTGCCCAACAGTTTCAACAGCTCCAAATTCATTCCCAGAAGCAGCAGCAGCAGCAGCAGCAGCAGTTCCAGCTACATCAGCTTCAGCAGCAACAACTTCAACAGCAGCAGGAGCAACAGCAGCAGCAACAAGGTGGGGATTTGAAAATGAGAGGATCATTGACTTCTTCAAGCCAGAAAGATAATGGATCTGAGGCTAATTCCTCTTCATCAAAGGATTGAAAATGAGAAGGCAGCTACTTAATGTTCTCTACTGTTGTCGACATCCTAGTTGCAATCTGTTGTCACATAGGATATTTTCCCTTCCTTTTATCTCCAGTCCTTCTAATATACATTACCGAACATTTCTACCTTACATTTCTTTTAGGCAGCTCTATATTCTAGTTTGCTTAAAGTATTTAATATGGTATAGTCTATGTAGAACCTTTATTACAATCATGGGCCTTTGTTGGCGATTTGTTGATTCGAAATTCATAGGTTTGTCCTCAGTTGTACCTCACCAAAACCCTTCAAACTCTACTTCCTGTCCGATATGGGTGTTTACACATGCGAGTTCTTATTGATGTTTATGTGCTTGGTCACCTCTGTTTCTTTACCACAGTCTCAAATGGGCAGCACAAATTTTGCTGGTTACTAGTTTTCGTTGCTTTCAGTGTGGACCAATGAGGCATTTGAACCCAACACCCCATTAAAGAAAGGAAACAGAAAGGCTTACGTTGTTTTTAGCGGTGCTCATGGTACTTGCCTGACTATATTATGCCATCCAGTTCCCCACTTGGAGCTGCAATGGAAGTGACAGAATTTAGAGCAAGGACAAAAGTGGGTCCTCAATTGTCAATGTAATGTAAGAAAATGTTTTGCTGTCGGAGATTAAGTTTAATATGTAAAAGGAGATGTTCTTAGGTTGCCTAATTATTGTTGGCAGAAGTGGATAGGGACTGCAACTAGCTCATGAAGTTGTCTAGAGGGATTGTTACCCTAATAAATTAATACTGGCCCAGCTTTCTATATCACCTTCATCGTTCCTTCCTGGTTTATTTCCTTTGGTTGATGATTATTTTGGTGAATTTATAGAAAGGAATTGAAAATGATTTACAAACAATATATATATATATATATATATATATATATTATCATGTTTGTTGGTTTCCTGGCTTGAAAAGAAATTAGACTCAAGTCTTGATTAGTTTCCTGGCTTGAATAAAGACCTTAGGAATGAATTTATTTGAGAATTGGGATGACAATAGCTTGGTAAGACTTTAAACAAGAGATTAAGCTCTTCTCCTAATCGTACTTATTAAATTTGACCCTACAAGTTGACTGACAACATATGGGACTCAAAGCATAACCTAAGTGTAATTAAAATTAATGGATAAGATATTCATCTAATAAAATCTGATTAATAAAAGATCTAGTACACCAAGAAAAAAAATATCATTTTAATAAAAAACAGTTGCTAGACTTTTTTCTGACAACTATATTCCCAATCCATCAAAAAACAGAAATAAATAATATATATCTTTCATGCTAGTTTGCATGGCAACTCCCTTCGATTGTATTGACAATCTTTTCTTTATCATTGCTCAGACAAAACTTTGCAAATGCGCAACATAGAGAATTGGCCTAAATAGCATGGCTTCAAATCATAGTGAAAAAGTTTTTTATAGCTTGCTTAAGGATTCAAGTCAGTATCGATAATGTTAATCATTCTTGATTATTTGATACTGTATTACAGCTAAATCAATCAATCAATCAGCAAGGGATCTTCCATTTTCTGTGTCAACTATGCAAGCTATCAAATAAATATATCAGCATCATGAGATTCAAGCTTTGCTTGTTTCCTGTGAGGTATTTACAGGAAAATACTCTTTATTTTAGGGTTGCTTTGTTTTTGAAAACTTATACATGAAATGTCCCTTTTCAATGAAGGTCACAAAGTAAATCTACATGACCGAGTAGCCTGGGCCACCTCCCCCTTCTGGCACTGTCCATTCAATGTTTTGCTTTGGGTCTTTGATATCACATGCCTGAAAATAGTATTCAAGCAAAGTTAATGAAGAAACGAAGGAAGTTGAATGATCAAATTAGGCATTTGACAAGCACAACATTGATCCCTTTTTGGTTGAAGTTACCTCTTCAATGCTTACAGAAAAAAGAAAATTCATCACTTTAGCTTATAATGAGAGTTATCATTTCATATTTATAATTTATGATGGTTCCGGAGGCTGGAGGTAATTTCTAAGAGCTAGAAAATGGAACCCTCAAAACAGACTGAAAAAGGAAAAAAGAAGAAGAAGAAGCTAGAAAATGGTCTAAACAATACCTTGCAATGCAGGCAATTCTGGGCATTGATCTGTAACTTCAGCTGACTGTTCTCATCGGAGACATACCTGTATTTCAAAGAAAGGTGAAAGGAATTATAACATATACAATCCATTTGAAAAAGGAAACCTAAAATGCAGGCCATATCAAGAATGTGTATTACTCATATACGCGAGCAGGACAATATCGTGACTCAGGTCCAGCATATTCTGGCAAATTCAGAGTCTCAGGAATCTTGGGGTCCTTCAAACGAAGATGAGCAGGCTGATTGTGGTCATGATAAGTGTTGCTCCTAAACAAGCAAAAAAAAAAAAAAAAAAAAGAGAGATTGTTATATAATTGCTACCCCCTTTCTGGCATGGAAAAATTAAGACTCAAAGTTCTACTACTGAACAGATAACAAAAAAAGAACTTGACTTGCAAGAACCTCACCAATAATTGAATATTTTTCTCAAATATGCATAGTATAGACCACATGGATGTAGCATTGCCAATCTATTCTATCAAGGGTTAAAATCTTTGTCCAAATATAAACTTTATCTTATAATAGAGCCTGTCATGATTATGTTAACAAGATTAATGGTCTTTTAGAACTCACACCCCTTAGCTATCTGATGTCAGTAATAACAGTCCCACTCTACTATTACAGTCTACAGTCTGCCAAGCCTAACAATTTTCTCAAGACTTTGAATAACCGAACCTCTTCATCAGTAACAATTATCAAAACTACTCGTATACATGCCAGAATCTTATTTCTTACCTTTGTAAACAGTGCAGAAAAACATTGCTTCTAAAGCCACCAAGTTTTCCACTCTTGTTTATGAAAACTGTTGATTAGTCTGACATATTATGCTAGTAATTCCAGCATGTCTCATTTTCTATCAGCGCACAAAGTGAAAAGGAGCAGAAGAAGAGGAAGGTTGGCTATTTAAAAGGAGGGCAGGGCCTTGGGAAAGTGCTGAGTGAAAAGTCAACAATAATAGCATCCCCATGGTAACCATCCTGGAAAACGACAAGGCTATCCACCCAACAAAAGTTGAATGATAACTGAACAGAATAATCAAAGTGTATATTTACAAACCTGTGGAGGGAGGTTGGCACATCAAAAGAAAAAACTCCATCAGGCTTTCGATATTCAATTGGAGAGTGTAACCGTGCAGCCTGAAAAATATGAGGGTTCATCAGTCAGCATTCAATTGTTCCATCTCTTACTCTTAGTCTATGCTAAGAATTTATAGTGTTGGTTAAACTCAAAAATAATAAAAGAAAGAAAAGTGTTAACTTCCTCTTCACTCTTTTTGACAGATAGAACTGGGAGAGTTACTCCGTAGACATTTATTGAGCACATCATTAAAGCAAAAGTGATAGTGCTGAAGCAACAAACTGAGGATGGTCAAACTATATTCCCCATCTTTGCAGTGTTCGATTGCTGAAGAAATTAAAATACCATGTGTGATAGAACAAACTGTTTCCTAAGAAGTGTCTTCTTACATTTGTTGACTCATGATCAGGTTTCCCATGTTTCAGCGTGAATGGGGACCTTCCTTTCAGTATGTAGCTGCCAGGCAGAAAAGTTCAGCTAAATGAGATTGCAAAGAAAAAATTATTACATAATTAGAAATTTTCGAAGGTCAACCAGTAAAGCGATCAATGATTAAAGTACAAAACCAGTGAGGTGAAATCTTACCGTTCTAATGCACTAATAGCCATTCCAGGAATAACCCCATATTCAAAAGCCTGCAGCGATAAAATCATATTTCAGAATGAAAGAGTTCAATATATATGCAACTTAAACAAACACCCTTTCTTATTCACTCAATCAAACTCCATATTACCAATAGTTTTTGCACAATTAAGGGACCATATTAATCATCGTACACTGTATAAATACAGCCTTAAGCAGACTGAACATACAGTGGTTTCACTAGTGTTTGACTACTACCGATAACAACTTAAAAAAACTGTTATATACTGTCTGCACGAGTCTATGTTATTTCATGCTATAGTAATCTATAAAATAAATAATTTAGGTAACATATGTATGCTCAGTTGAGGTTCCTTCATCTATTAAAAGAGTCATATAAGTTAAGTACAGAGCTCACAATAGTAGACGGACCTATTTGTAGGTGAACAAACAGAACAATGTTTGTAAAGAAAAGAAGGGATTGAATTGGTGCACATACGGGTCGATAGTTTCGAGCTTGGTGGAGTTCATCCCATATCCAAGAACTCCTTAAAGTTTCCCAATATGATTTCAAGCTTGTGCCTTCCCTAAGAGAACCAAATGCTGCTTCTGCTGCTAGCATTCCTATATGAAGCAAGTAAGAAAAATAAATTAGACATTCACTGTTACCTAAAAGATGGATGGTAATATTCTAAAAGTTGGTAAACTAGATTCATAGTACAACCACAAATGGACATACTCTAAAAAGATCATCTATTTACTGTAACCTTTGAAGTAACTTTCCAGTCTAAAGTGTTCTAACAGTATTTAATTCAAACTGTGCATTTAAATTGATTAACATGCCCTAATCAGAACATACTTCAATAGGAAAGTTAGGCGAAGATAAGCCAAACTATATGATTAATGTGATTGGTACCTGATTTCATTGCAGTGTGTGTTCCCTTTATTTTTGGTACATTTAAGAAACCAGCTGAACATCCAATAATTGCTCCTCCCGAGAAAACTGGATATGGAATGGACTGAAATTTAACTTGTATCATATTCTTATTGTATAGCATTTAATAATGGACAAAAGATGTTATGCCTCATATATCCATGAACAGTTTGATCAATGGTTTATGTGAACTTTTGGAATTGCATCCTTCCAAATTTAAGTGTCAAACATGTACAACTTTCAAGAGATTTGTAAATCATTTTTTTTGGCACACAAAAATTGCATTTACTAACTGCAAATTGAAAGCCACCTATAAATTACAGATTACTGACTCACCTGAATACCACCTTCATTTAAAGTGCGAGCCCCATATTGGATCACAGTTCCCCCTTCCAGAAGAGGTCTGATGGCAGGATGATGCTTAAATTTCTAAGAGCAAAATCCAATAAGTGGAAATTGAGTAAGATTCCAAGAACTGGTGCTCCATGGATGAGCAAGTTAAGAGCTAGAAATACAAGACAGCATTTTTTGACTATTTTATAACACAAGCAACCCGGAGAAGCATTAAATGATATGATAACCTAGATCCATGTGCACATGCCCTACAAATAAAATGGGAGATATTGAATGCAATGCTTGACAAAAGACCTGTAAATATGGTTCACCTGAAATTCCTCGTAAGGGTTCAAGTAAGGATTGTGATAATTCAAAGCAACCACCAAACCAATTGACACCTGTTTGATCAATCAAGGTAAATATAATTACGAGCTTTAGTTATCAAAATAAATGGTGATAAATAGCTCCAAGGTGAGAAACTGCAGTATTGTCAAATGATTTTAAAACTTGAACAGCAATTACATTTACAGGACAAAGAATGAAATAAAAATCTGGCAAGAAACACAACACTCAAAACACTCGTCTTGTTTTTAGAGTTTGATTACAACATGTTACCTGCCTATCTTTCATATGGTACAAAAATGACCCCCCATATGTTTTCTGATCCAAAGGCCATCCTATCGTGTGAAGAACAGCACCAGGTTTATGCTTGCTCTCATCAATTTCCCAAACCTGATCAAACCAATCAAATAACAGATCTAAAAAAATTAGATGAGTGAAAACGGTTTGATTAGACTTCATGTATGCCATTAAACCAAGAAAATTTCCTTCAGAAAATCCATCAATAACAATCAAAACATATTTGAAGGATACTATGAACTAAGCATGAAAACAAGGACAATTGCAACAACTATAATTTCATTAATATATCTAACCTTAGTGGCTATACAACTAGTGTGAGTGCTTCGCTACAATTCCTAGTGTAAACACAAGGAAAATTGACATTGTTGCGTCAAAGGGAAAGGACAAATAGAGATCTGAAAAGTTAAAAAAGGCGGTCGAACATAAAATTTGCTTGAAGATAGGTTACCTCTTTAATTCCTAAAGCATAAGTCTGATGTTGAGCATGCCCCTTCTCTCTCAATTTGTATTTTTTAATTAGTTTCTGTTAGAACAAATATGAGACCAGCCTTAGCATAATTATCAGCAGGTTAGCTCAGAAGTTTAACGGTGTCTGCTACAGCTAAATAGTTATTCTACAAACCTCTGATAAAGATCCTCTACAACCTTCAGCTAGAAGCGTTACGCGACCTGCATGTTCATGTCACCCTTATAACCATTAATTAAACCACAGAAAACTTAATACTAGTCATTCTCAGAAAAAAAACATACTAGATTGAAGTCTGATATATGTGTAACAAATGGGCATGATTAAATGGCCATCCGAGGTGTATCTAAGGCATTGAGGAAAATGATACGTTGGCTCTCATTTCATGGCTGTTTAAGAGGGAAAGGCAGCATAGACATCTTATTTTGTTGGAAGCTAAGAGTGGTCTGTGGCCTTATTGAAAAGAAAACCCAAAAGGGTAAAGTCATGTGTCCAGATTGGAATAGAAATACTCATTGGATGCATTATTAAATTCCATATGGTAATCCTCAAGAGAAGAGGTAAGAAAGTACAATTTTTGTTCAATTCTTTGTTGTTAACTGAAACTAAACACTGGAAATAGTACTCTGAAAAACCACCTTAGATCTGGTAAAATTTCAAGGATTTTAGATAACAGAGGGTGTCGGACCTTTCAGCTCTACACCACGTTGAAAAGTATCCTTCTTAGAACCATCTTTGGCAATTCCCATATCGTTAGTTCCAATGCCAACAACACTGTCATTTGCATCATATAAGATCTGGTAAAATTGCATAACTTGTAAATACATTCCTGCAGTGATATAATTGTTGAGAAAAATAAGAGAGCCAAACTAACTGCACCTCACTTGCTGCAAAGCCAGGATATATCTCAACTCCAAATTCTTCAGCTTTTATCCCCATCCAACGCACTAATTGACTTAAACTGCATCAGAGGACCCACAATGACAATGAACTGACAGAGTAAAAAAAGAAGAGTTGCAGAGCAAGTACTAATTGTTGTAAAATAGAGACAAAGGAAGAGACAGTTTAGTCAGATATCTTAAGAAGCAAAGTGTTAAGATGACCTAAAAGTTCTCGCAAGCCAGTAAGACTCTAGTACATGACCAGCTGCCTTTCCAAAGAAGTGAACCAACAATGCAAACAGAATCAATTTCAAATTCAAGTCAAGAAGTGGTTACTCCACAGAATTACAACCTCCTTTCTGGTGTCACAATCACATGCAGTGTGTCAATTAGGCTGCAATGACTCCACCATAGACTGATAATCAAACTTTAATAAAATTGTTCAGAAAGTCAGAAAAAAAAACTTTATGACAATGGCATGAACAGTATAAGGCCCAGCCCAACAGAGAAACTTCATGTACATAAAAGATTATCAAGTGCTCAGTTTGACTATTTGTAAAACTGTTCTCAGGTAAATTGCATAAATTCTCAAGAATTCATTCATGATGCGAAGGAAACAAAGACGAAATCTTAAAGAAACAGGATTTGAAACCATTCAGAATCGTATAAAATCAGATTTGCATCATCACACAAATATTCCAGGCAAAACAGGACATCACATTAATTACCTTATAACATAGTTCCCCTTGTTATCAAAAGGACATGGAAGAGAAAAGGCACGATCCTTTGTAAGAAACCAAAACTTGTCAGAAGATACAGGGACATTGATTGGTGCCTGCAAACCCAGATTGGCAAAGAATGCATACAAGAATCAAAAGAGGTATGTGGTGGTGATACATTTTGCAATGCATTGATTCTACTTCAGTGTACTTTTTTAGCAACAGCTAAAAGCTTCACTACACAATTACTGCCAGATTTATACACCAAGCAAAATTTTTAAGAAAATAAAAAGGAATCATAAATATATCTGGAACCAAAATAAAGTCTGCTAGAAATATTACATATTCAATGAAAGTTTATTGCTAATTGAATCCTTCATCCAACTTGAAACACAAATCTTATTGCTAATTGAATCCTTCATCCAACTTGAAACACAAATCAACTACATTTAATCAATGAAGAACCGGAAAGAAACATTAGCAGGATGAGGCTTCATTCTATATTCCCATCGTTAACTGTATGATTCTTGTATGTATTCTTGATTACAAATCTTATATCACATTAACCTTAAAAAAATGGCAAGAATTGCAACGAATGCCATAGACAATCAATGAAAAATTACCTCTTCCTCTTTCCAATTCGGTAGAAGTTCATCCAGTGCTCGGGGCTCAAACACATTGCCGGATAAGATATGAGCACCTACAACCACATTGAATAACCAAAAAAAAAAAAAAGAGCCATACAAATAAATAAAATCAAAGAAAAAGAATTAAATAAACTCAATTTCAAAAGCTCTATTGACACTAATACAATCTCGAAAGCCAAAAATGCTACCGCAATTTAGACAAATACCTACTTCCGGGCCTTTCTCAACAACACAAACCGATAAATCCACACCCTTTTCACTACACAACTGCTTCAATCTTATTGCAGCTGATAATCCAGCCGGTCCAGCACCAACAATCACAACATCATACTCAATAGACTCCCTTTGAGCTTCACTACTAAACCTCCTAACAAAACCTTGATTTTTATCAAAATTCTTCATTTTAGCACAACTTGGCCAAAGCCCATATGAAAAAACCCGGCTGAAGCATCCTTTTGAGGCTATAAGACTCCAGCTTTGATGGAAACAAGAAGACCAATCTGCAGAAATTGAGTGTTTTTGAGGTGATTTCAATGGATTGAACAAAGATTTAAGAGAATTGGACTTTGAACGAAGTGAAATGAGTCTCTGCATAATTTATTGATTGATTGATGGATAGAATGTGGTGATTGAGAAGCTAAGTTTGAATCTTTTTTATTGCCCAGCTTGTTTGGTTAAGGATGATGAGCTGACGTCCCATGTTCATCTTTCCATGTTGGATGTGACCCATTATGACAAATGGTGAGCTTAAGGAGGATTTTTTTTATTATAATATCCTCACATCATACCATACGCTTGAATAATTTTTTTTATTATTTTTTTAATATATATTTATAAATTTTTATTTTATTATTTAATATTAAATTAATAATACGGTGTATAATTTTTTTAATATTTTATAAGGTTGTTCTAAAATCTTAATTCAAACTATAAATTTAAGGAGTTATTTTTTTTAATTAGTTTTTTTAATTTTATTTTTTAAATTAAATTAATAAAAAAAATTAGATTTCATGATTTATTTTGATCTTCTATCTATGATATTATTTCTATCCCATGATTCAGGTCATGAATTTGACGAATTAATCCCAGTTAACCTAAGTTATTTTTATTTTTTTAATATATTTGTTTCAATTTTATTTTTAAACGTTGAGTTAATTAAGAATTGAATTTCATAGTTTATTTTGATTTGTTTTCTATAGATTATCCTGATTTTATTACAGATTATAGGTTTGACATGTTAACTCGAGTTGACTAAGATTATTTTTTTAATTGATTTTTTTTTACAGTTTCATTCAACAACATTATATTTATTGGAGACTGAATTTTATAATTTATTTTCTATATAGTTATCATAATCTCATAACTTAATATATCGATTAATAATTTAATTCGAGTTGACCCAAATCAATACAATATATTATTGTTTTATTTTTATTAGAAAGATCTCACCTTAGATAATTATATTAAGTTAAATTATGTTTTTTTCTAGTTATTTAGGTTGATTTTAGACTTATTAAAACAAGCGAGTTATATTAAATAAATTTTTACACAATTTTTTTTCTATTAGAAAAAATATTAGCAATATTAATATATTATTTTTACATTAAAAAAAATTTAATTCAATTTACAGCATAGCGTGAGTGAATTACCTGGTCTTTATCTAAAAATTCTATGAATTAGATTCATCCATTCGATGAAATTAGACATGTGGGAGATAATTTTTGTAAGATATTAATTAATAAAAATAAAAATTAAAAAAAAAACTAATTAGAAAATAGTTTTTCATTACCTCTCCTCACAAAATGCTATTAATTAAATAGTTTTTTATATTTTTTTTTCAATCAATTACTTTTTATTCTATAATATTAAATTTATTTTTTTATTGAATGATTTCATTTTCATGAAAAGAATTATGAGTTTGATGAGTTAACTTGATTAATTTAATTTTTTTTTAATTTCATCCTTTAATATTAAGCTATTTGAGAATTAGACTTCATAATTTGTTTTATTTTCTTTTTATTAGATTATCCCGATTTTATAACATGATAATAGTGCTTAAGGGGTTAACTCGAATTATTTTTTATGTTTTTTTTAATTGAATTTTTTTCTTCTAATTTTATAATTCAATATTGAATTTGTTAAGAATTAAGCTTATAATCTGTTTTGATTTGCTTTCTACGAGGATATCTTGTTAAGCTTATAATCTGTTTTGATTTGCTTTCTACGAGGATATCTTGTTCTCATGATTAAGGCCACAAGTTTTTGTATTTTTATCTCAATTAAATCGGGTTGTTTCTTTAATTTTTTTTTCTATATGGTTATCTCAATCTTCCAATTCGAATCATGGGTCCTTCAACATTGGATTTGGTTGTCTTCATCTCATATGATCCAAGTTACGGGTTTGACAGGTTAACCTAGTTAACTAAGTTTTTTTTTAATTGACTTTTTTTCTTCTTCATCATTTAATATTGCATTTGATTAGGAATTGAGCTTTATTATTTGTTTTGATTTGTTTTTTATCAGGTTATTTCAGCCTTATGACTAGGAAAAAGTGTTTAACAAATTAACCTTTGTTGTCTTGGCTCATTTTTTATGTTATTTTTTAATTAAACTTTTTATAAATTTTATCATTCAATATTGAGTCCGACATAGTTGACTGAGAATTGAGGTTCATAATTTATTTTGATTTATTCTCTATGAGATTATTTCGATCTCATGATCAGCGTAGCGGATTTAACAGGTTATCCTGGGTTAAATCAAGTTATTTTTTTAATTTTTTTCTATGAAATTATCTTGATATCATGACCCGGGTCATAAGTTTGGTGAATTGATTCGAGTTGTTTTTTATGTTTTTTTTTAAATTGATTTCTTTTTAATGTTATTCTTTAACATTAGACTGATTAAGAATTGAAATTCATAATTTATTTTGATTTAATTTCTATAGGGTAGTCTTGGTTTTATGACCCGAGTCATAGGTTTAACAAGTTAATTCGAATTGCATTTTTAGGTCTTTTTTATTTGATTTTTTTTTAATTTCATCCTTCAATATTGGAGTGATTAGGAATTAAGCTTTATAATTTGTTTTGATTTACTTTTTATAGGGTTATTATAATCTTATAACTTGGATAATAAATTTGATATGTTAACCTGGATTGACCTAAGTCAATCTAATATATTATTATTTTAATATTAAAAAAGATGTCATCTTGAAATCTTTTTTAATCAAATTATATTTTTACAAGTTGTTTAAGTTGTTTTTGAATCTATAAATTCAAACCCTTCATGGTTAAGATTTTTTATTCACTAGAAAATAAAACATTAATAATATCTAAATATTTTTATGCTCAGTTAAAAATTTAACCCGATCCCCAGTCAATAATCCAGTTATGATCTATTTATGTACAGAATTAGTTATCTTGAGAGGAGAAGAAATAACCTGTGGTCTGAAGTTGTAGTTAAAAATCAATTTTCATTTGTATTATTTCGAGTCATATCCAATTGACTTTACGCAGCTAATTAATGGTTATTAAACTGGATTTATCTTAACAAATTGATTCGAGAAACTTATAATTCAGAGCTTAATTATAGTCGGATTTTTAATTAATCTAACAAAAACAAAATATTAACCCAACTAAATACTTTATATCTAACTATGTTCTTGATAACTTTGTTCGAACATGGCTTAAATGCTACTAGATCAACAACATGCAAGAAAAAAAAAACTATAATTTTAATAAAAATTATTGACCAGTGACTCAATAACTCGGGCTTTTTCCCAGGTTTTTTCGTCGAACAATTTGACAAAACATATTGTTCACAAAGGGATGAATAATCTAAAAGAAAAAAAAACATTAAGGGGGTACAGAGCTAGGAAAGTGACAGAGGAGTCTGCAATTTGCTAACCCATTGCTAAATAAAGGAAAATCCAAATCAAAGGGAACGTCCAGCACAGCACAGATGAACAAAATAACTATCAGGATTTGTGCTGTTGGTGCTAAGGATATGGGAGGGTAGCAATGTGGTTATGAGCCACAGTTCCAATCCACAGCTTCCCTTCTACTTCCCTGACTTCACTCACTAGCTTCATTACTTCACCCTTTGGATCCTCAAGAACTTCCAAGATCTCTCCATTCTCATTGAAGAGGGATACAACTGTGTACATCTTCATGCCCATCATCCTGGCTAAGTACCTCATTTGGATTGGTAACCGGAAATAAACACTCTTCATCCATGGATTCTGAGTAAGAACCTCCTGTGCTGCTGTCCTGCAGCAATCTATTGCAACCCAGAATTGGCCTCTATCATTAAGTCTTACGTTGTCTGGAAAACCAGGCAGGTTTGCGACAAGTTCCACCCTCCCGGTCTTCGGTCCTTCCAGCCAGTATTTCATTAGCCTGTGGCATTGCCATACATGTTAAACAAAATGACCAAGCTTGCCATAACCTACTCATCATCCACTATTGTCCATGATGTTCATGGTGCCATCTTTGAATGGAGTACTAATTTGGTTTCTTTTAGTCATTCACCGAAACGATGGAATTGGATCATACAACATCTCAATATTTATGTCAGGCTAGTGAAATTTTTTGTTGAATTACAAGGATGCATGCACATTACCTGCAATTGGTAGTCTCGGTGAAGACGATGAAAGTTTGGTCCCTAGATAGCTGCACTCCATTTGGAAATGCTAGGCCATCCAATACTACATGAGTTGTTTTGGTAGGAGGGTCATATCTGAGAAGCCTACCAGTGGATTCTCCTTCCAACAATATGAAGAAATGGTCCCTGCAAAACAAATTCCTATCAACAGCTCCAAAATTGTACAGAAATAGCCAAATCTTGTAAGAACAACTCTTACACTCTGTCGTATCTCTTGCTGGTGTCAGTAAAGAAGATGGATCCATTCTTGTGTATGTCAAGGTCATTTGCAAAGAGTATTGGGTCCCCTCCCAAATGAGTTGCCAAAGGAGTAGCAAGCCCTCCTTCAGGTCCAACTACCAGAAGGCCATAATAAGCATCAGCAATGTACAAATTCCCACTCTCTTTGTGGAACCTTAGACCCAGGGGGCGACCACACAGTTTCTCATGCTTCCATTGCTTAGATGTGGTCGAGTCAACTCCTCTAGCACAAAGTTTGTCAGACCTTTCAAAGCCAATTCGAAGAATAGTTAGTATATATCAGTAAGCAGATATTAAAAGAGAAAACAAATTCATGTTCCAGACTTCTTTGATTTGATTCACTAGCTTATTGATCTTAATTAATAAATTGATTAGAGAAAGTTTTCCCTCAACACAAGCTAATTACTTGGCAAATACTCCAATTAAAAATGCCAAGAATTTTCGTATATCCAAGTTATAAATCATCTACATGAACTTGATGATCCTCTTGATTTGTTGAGATATGAAGTGGGTTAGTTTCAAAGTACATGAATACATATTCTCTCTGTTTTCATCAAGTCATTAATAGAACTCACCAGTTTGTGGTAACAAGTGCAAAGGTTTCCCATCCAACATCCTGTCCCATCCATCTCACAACGCGTCCATCGGCCAAACCAGCGTAAGGGCCTCGCCCAAGGCTGTCGAACTCCAACGATTCAGGGCCGAAAACTTCATCGACAAACTCCAAATTTCCGGACCCTAATCGACTTCTATTGTCTCTAGGCCAGTTTTCCATGACTTGCTTGTAAGGGGCAAGGTCATGCTTAAAAGGCTTGAAATCATGGTCTCCTAAAGGTCCCATTTTAAACGGATCCATTATAACAAAACTTATAGCGAGAGCAACAACTAGGAGAAGTGGATGCTGCAACAAAGTCCCATCTCTTTGTGATCCTTTCTTCTCCATCTCGAGGAACTTGGTTCGATCGAGAGAATGTGTGTTGCGGTAAGGAAATATCTAGTGAGGGTGTAAATGGTGGATCGTGAGGACACAACTTAGTTGATTTTCATATGTTAGGAAGTAGAGAGCATGCAGTGTTCGTGATTTCATTGAGTTCAGAAGTAGGTCGTCTGTTGTTGGCCATGTTATTTGCATTTCTTCTTATTGTTGAGATACAAACCAGAAATTATGATTTCCCTCTGGCAACTGAATAGAATTTTACCCATAAATCTAATTCAATCGAAACATTCAAATGTAATCATTGCCTCCATGAATGGAGTCTTTTTAACTAGTGATGAAAGTAAGTTGGCTGCATCTACAAGCAATGCAATTTGTACGAAACAATTTTTATAGGACAACTGCAGAGGACAAGCCTCATCATGATAAAGCTTTTGGGTACCTTGTTTACTGTATTGGGACAAAAATTACAGAGACGATAGAGATAGATATGGCATATACTTCCTGTTTTGAAAATATAGAAATTTACTCAAAAATTATGAAAAGACATTGACTTTATGTTCCATTTCCATCTCTTTAATCAAATACGTTTCTGTTTTTTTTCTGTATTTGTCCTTGGTTTCCAAGAACTGAACAACTTTCAAATCCATCAACTAACATGTCAATTACTTGTATGTTATTTGAAACAATGAATGATCAGCATAAAAACAATAACCCACCTACTGATTTAAATATAGTACAGAGATCATATTGCAGCTGAAAAGGAATAGCAGGATGGATACACATGATTCCCATCCTCTAAGAAATCTATCACTTCAACATCCAATGGATGAATGCCAGCATCTGATTTTGGAATCAAAGACAGGCAGTTTAGTCCAAGTTCCCTCGACACTGTGATTGATGCCCAGAACACGACAATTTTATGTGGTTCAGCAATCTTCTATGTCCAGGCCGAGCAGCCAATTTCATTATATAGAGAAAAAAAACTACAATCTACGACAATGGAGGAGGAGCAACACCTCAACTTAACTCCCACTCTCTGTAATGGTCTCACATCTCTCTCTCTCTCTGCTGCTACAGCTACTGCTTGCTCTAATGCACTACATTGTGCTGCTTATTTTTTCTCTTGGTAATGCCTCTATTTATGGTGGAAATGGGGGAGCAACCATCCCCATTTCTAGCTCACCTCCACCTTTCCAGCCTAGCACCACTTTCCAGGTTGTCTTTGTCTCCACTTCTCAACACCGTACTCCATCATCATCATCCACGCCTCCGTAGATTTTGAATTTACAACACTATCACTACAAAAAAAAAGGGAGTCTTCAAATAATCCTACATCTACCCTTGATTTATAATTACCTCGAAAATCCGGCAGCAATGAGATTAATCTGAATTTCTCAATTTCAAAACCAAAAGCACAAATTCGAATTGGAAGAAAGAAACCGAAAGTTCTGATGAAAGCTCGGAACTCCATTCAAATGCAGCAGCCAGGTTCTTGTCATCAGAGTGACTAAATCCTCCTAAGTAGATTGATCAAGAAAGAAGTTTTTTAAATCGCTTTTCACTTAAAAAACAATTTCTATATATGTTCTTATGTACTTTTCTATTATAACTGTCTTTTCTGTAGCGAAACAGAAACCAACTACTGCCTTGGTAACTCTTGTTCATCCCAATTCAACTAAAAAAATCTGCAACACTATCATATATCTTCTCTCAACACGTGCTGCGCAACACATTACCTGTCTCTCTTAATCAACAAAATGTCTCAACGAGTAGAAAGAAAGATGAGCAGGGTTAACATCATCACCCCGCGACAAAGGGCGGCTGGAAATAGGCTGCCTGGAGCTTGAGTGGGCTGCCGAACGATGCAAAACACCGGCATTAAAGGCTTGCTGACCAGGTTGACAGAGCAGTTCTGAAATTAGCGAGTTTGGAAGAAAAACACGCAGGAGAGAAGGAAAGGAGAAGGGCATATCGATCCGCACGTGACAAGGGGTATACAGTTCTAAACTTTACCAAGCGAACGGAATCGGTAGCCACTCGGTTGCAGTGTTATTTAGCAACGGAGCTTAATCATTTATACGCGCTATTCTGTTGAATAGTTTTTTTTTTTTTTTAAATTTAAAAAAATATTTAAATATTATTAACATGTTATTCAAAAGGATTTAAAAAACCTATTTAGAGGGTCATCTTATGTAATAATTTGGCAATTTCAATGATAATATGTTGGATAACAAAAATATAGTTTAATTAAAAATAATTTTAAAATAATATTTTTTTAATATTAAAATATTAAAATATTCAATCAACTCAAATTAATACAAATTAATATGTTAATTTTATATTCGGGTCATGAGATCATAATATTTTAATAGAAAGTAAATTAAAAAATTTATTTAGTTAAATTCTTAACTAATCTAATATTAAAAAAAATTTAAAATAAATTAATTAAATTTAATTTTCAAACAATTTAATTATAAATAAAGATAAAATTAAAAAAAATTCAATTATAAAATAGAATAAAAAAATCTCGAATCAACCAGATTAATTCATAAAACTCGTAACTTGAATCATCCGATTATGATAATATTATAAAAAATAAACTAAAATAAATTATAAAATTTAATTAATAATAAATATAATATTAAAAAATAAAATTAAAAAAAAAACAAAAAAATAGCGATTTCCTCTCTTCAATTATTTCTTGTTAATTTCGATTGCAAACTTCGGTTCCACTTTTATTGTCAACCCAATGTAGATTCTTAAAGTTAAAATTGAAAAAAAAAATTGTTGTCATTCGGTTGCAAATAAAAAAAATAAACTTTTTCTTCCAAGCATTTACAGGATTTTGAAAGTTTGAAACAATTTACTTGAGATAATCAAAGTAGCCCGAGAGACGTGGAGCTTTTCTGATTGGTCAACAGTATTAAATCTGTCAGAAATTTACTTGGTACCGGTTTATCCGGTATCTCCTCCATGTCATAATCATCTCTTACTCTCAAAGACTAACTGCTTTAGCCAGTTTTCAGTAAATAACAAGCGGAGCTAGTTTTCTTCGTAAGGAATATCAAAATCTATACAAACGAAAAGCAAACAACTTTTAACCTTTATTGAAGGCTGTCTTTGAAGCTTCCTTGTAAGACAAATCAAGCAGACAAAACCCTTTATGTATCTGTTTCTAATTTGGTTTTTTTTCAGAAATCTTGATTCTTTGAGTGACCCTTTGTCTTCTCCACAAAAAGGTTAGAACTTTGTGGTTTTGATTGTTTTTTTAGCTTAATTTCTTTGGTGTTTCTGTTTTTTTTTGGCTTGTGCGGATTTTAGTTATTGAGTTATTTATGTTTTTGGTTGCAAATCTGGTAGGATTTTGTAGCTACCCTTTGCGGGTTTCTTGCTAAATTTACACTTGTGTAGATAATAGCATGTTTATTTGTGTGGTTTTTTTTTTTTTTGTTTAAAGGTGGTTCTTTTGGTTTTGGTTTTGGTTTTGATAATTTGTTGATTCTTTTTGCGGTTTTAGTTGTAACTGGTGTAGTGTAGTTTACTTTCTTGGCAAATGCTGTGGATTTTGGTTTGGTGGGGTTTCTTTGCTGGTTTCAATCATGTTGTTGTGTATTTGGTTCATGTGAATTTGTTTTCATGAAAGCGAGGTAGATTTGGAAACATTTTTCCATGAAAACTGTGTTCATATAACTATATGTACCAAAGCTTATCACTTATACGTGCTGATATATACGATGAATTATTAGTTCTTGATGATAAGATTTTTATTCAGGTCAATAAAAGCTCATAGAACAACCCTTTAAAGAAAATTTTGCAGTGACTAATGTAAGGAGATTCTTGACTCTGAAAATAGCAATCTCTTTATCTGGTTATGTTTTGATGGTTTGAGAGAGTAATGTTTAGTCATTTCAATGCATGTTTTGTTTTATGACGTGAGGGTGCTTTTTATCTTCATAGAGTTGGCAGGAGCATGTATAGAACTGTGCCACAGATTGCACATGTCTGATCTTTCCCATTATTGGTTTTGTTTTTTCACGTTTGGTTAATTGATATGTTTGGTCCAAACAGAGTCATATGGCCAGCCTCGGTGATGGGGAGCATCAATGGTTAGAGAGAGTAAAATCAGAGGGGGCTGTTCCACTACTTGATCCAGATAATTGTTCAAATGGCTGGGCATCTCCACCTGGAGACTATTTCATGGTAAGAGGTCCAGAGTATTTGACAACTAAGACTAAAATCCCTGGTGGAGAATATCTTTTTAAGCCTCTTGGATTTGACTGGATTAAAGGGTCTAATAAGATTGCAGAGGTTTTGAAGAATCGAAAAAACCGTGTGAGGAAGGTTATTGATGAAGAGTTTCCAGATGGTGATAAGCCTTTTGTTTGGGCATTTAATCTACAACTCCCGGGTAAGGACAACTATAGTGCTGTGGCATATTTTGTAACCACAGAGCCATTTCCTGAGGGATCTTTAGTTGATCAGTTCTTGAATGGTGATGATGGGTTTAGAAATTCAAGGCTTAAACTGATTGCCAACATTGTCAAAGGCCCCTGGATAGTAAGAAAGGCAGTCGGAGAGCAGGCTGTGTGCATAATTGGGCGTGCCCTTTCTTCCAAGTACTGTGTTGCAGAGAATTTCTTCGAAGTGGATGTGGATATCGGATCTTCAATGGTTGCAAGTGCAATAGTTCATTTGGCGTTTGGTTACATCTCAATGTTGACTGTTGACCTGGCTTTTCTCATCGAGGCTCAAAGTGAGTCAGAGCTTCCAGAACGACTCTTAGGCGCCGTCAGATTTTCTGATCTAAACCCTGCTTGTGCTTCCTTATATGAACTGTCATATGGAAGTACTGATAATTTGCAGTCCTCATTGCCGACTCGCTTATGGAAGTCAATTGGACAGGGATTTTCTCAACTCCTTCATCCCGTGCCAGGGGCTCAAGAAAATAGTTCTGCCTCTGGCACAACCCATGGTAATGAAACTTCTGAGCTCAAAGAGGGGAGTGAAGACACAAAGAAATGGTAAGAGTTGTGAATTGCAATTACCTTCATATTCTTACATTTGAATGAGTGAAGGTTTAAATTTTGGTCTGTTTTGGGCCATGTAAAAGTGAGCTCACAAAAAAGATCTCAAGATTTCAATAATATCTTTGGTTTGCATCACAAGAAGACTATTATAATGTCATGGTGGCTTTATCCATAGAAAATCTGCCTTTTCAGAAATCAGATGGACAGGGATCTGGCATGCGTAATTAACTCTTTGCAGCCAACTTCTTCGTTTGTATGTCATATTGACATGTGCTGATTGATGATATTTAAACCTAAGATGCACGCAATCTACAATTTGTTTCCATCATCTGGAGGTTATTAACTTATAATACTTGTATAACATGCAAAGCCATTCAATGCCTTAATCTCCAAATCTGTTCTCATGCCTGCCTTTCCCTTTCTAATACCAATACTAGGGTTGTTCTTCCTTATGTTATTTATTGCTTTCCTGTCAATTTCTGTCTTGGTCGAGTATGCAAGTATTATCAATCACCACATTCTCAATCCTACTTCAGAGTCCTTGCTTTGGAAAATTTTCCTCCTGATGAAAATCCGTCATCAGTGTCCATTCCCAAAACCATTTCCCTAATTTACAAAATCTGGTTACTCCAGAAGTTGGCTTTATTCCCACATGTACCATGTCTCAATAACTGCATCCAACTTACCCCGTGCCTCATGTGCAATTAGTTAAAGATTGATTAAAGCTCAAAGATATTCTCTATAAAAGTGAAGTGCAGAAACTTTATGTGACAGATTTTTGAAGGCTCTTGTTTATTATCAAATTTCTTTTAAGAATTGTTCCAGAGATTTCATTTCATGCATGTGATACATTTTTCATGGTGCATAATCTATTCTTATCAAAGTTAATTGCCTTGCTGGTTCTAAAATTATTAATTGGCATCCATTTTTCTTTTAACCAATCACTGTGGTCGAGCATTGAGCTAACTGTTATCCTTTGATGAACTATAATATTTGCAGATGAATCAGATACTCCTGGTGGACAGTGTATATGTGGTTGTTGGAGTAGCTTAATCTAGAAGTCACAGAATGATTTAAGTGGTAACAAGTATCCAATGTTCACTGCATTCAACCGCTTGGTTGCTAGTCCTAGTCGTGCCATTTTATTCTTTTGATTTGTTGTAGTTATGAATATACTATATGGGCGAGCAGTCAGTGAGTCATGTTATTTATTGGCAAGTATTAAAATTGTTGATAGCTTATTCTGATACATTTGTAATTCAAAAGTATTATTTCCACAAAAAGCTGAGTTGAATTTGCCAATTTCATTTCTGCTATTAACTTGGGGTTATGAGGAGATGATGGAGGCAGGACAGTGTAGCCTTCTTTAGCAAGTTGGAATTGTGCCTCGATTAGCTTCAAGCTCGTCCACTGCCGCAGGCTGTAGTCCTAGTGGTTGGTACCTTGTTTCTTGATCTAGACCTCTTGCATCTTATTATGGATTGCCTTTTCCTTGAGCTTATCAAGTCCCTTTCCTGTATAGTTGGCTGTAAACTTCATGGTAATACGGCAAAACTTGCAACTTTGTGTCAATTCTTTTCGGCTATCAATGGCCATCTGCAGGAACTACTGTCAGCGTCACATTTGGTAAGGATGAAACATATCTCAGCTTTGATGTAATCTGTCTACTGTTGCCCGTTGGACTCCACACGTTACCTTCTTTCTGGCTTAATATAAGGATTGGATTCTGTTGATTGTTATCACTTGTGTGTCTAGTGGGGCTCAGGCAACGCAATCAAAGCAGTTTTAGCCACTATAGATGGCACTCAAAGATGATGAAGTATGCTGCCATTCTAGAGCTTTGAGGTTAGGTAAGCTCGGTCCAAAAATCTGTAACAGCTTATTAAATTTATGGTATTTTGGGTTCTTTTAACCTAAGCAGTGCATAATCCAGCAGGCAACAAAAATCAGCTGAACTAATTGTTCCATCAGGAAATACTTGAAAGCTAAATGATAAGGCCATTCAACAATGAGAATTCAAGGCTAAGACAACCGGGCAAAGTGATCTCCATGCAAAAAGAATCCATGAGAACCCGCAGGAGACCCTCAAACAATGACATTGATAGCATTCAAGTCGAGTATATCCAATATAAACAATTGGAATAACTGTCATCACTACATTCAGCAAGTGTTTTGTTTACCAGATCAGAACACCCCCCCACCCCCTCCCCCTTTATTTTTTTTGCCAAAACCCGAGTGCTTCGTAAATGAATAATCCAAGAATCCATCAATCTGAGACTGAGAAATCGAAGGAAAGTCTCACTCCCAGCAATTTTTTTTGCCATAGCCAGGTAGGAAACAGTGCCTCCCCGAGTCTAAATTGGATGCGACTTTGCATATGATGATTGATAGTGATCCGTAAAAGAATGAAACAGGAAACATCGTCCAAACAACCATTGTGTGCATAGATGCCGTAGCCATTGATTTATGCAATAAATAACTATAAGCATAACATTCATCCAAAAGAAAAGAAAATAAAACTTGTGCATCACAGTCAAACAATGGTAAGAGTGCAAAATACAAGTAGAGAGTTGAGCAACTGAAGCACAAAAGATTGAATACAAAAAAGCATGTCCAGTTTTTAAGCTTTATAGTTGCATAGAGCAGTAATATCTTCAATGCATTACAACGGATCTGTGAACAAGTTACTTTTCATCATTTCTTGAATAATATTGTGCCTAACAAAAAAGAAAATCACGAGATCAGAAGACCAAAGAATTTCAAAAGGAAGAAAAGCTGCAGTACAACAAACAAGGAACTAGAGGGCAAAACAATGGCCGATAATCTCAAACCACATTGGTCTACAACAAGAAGCATTTACCATTCTAATAAATGACTGAATGCGAAAGCTGCAACTGTAAATCTGTAAGTCTACAGCAGAAATGGGTGCCAGCTTGAGCTTTGATGGCTGGGAAGATGCGACAAATCCCAGTGTAAAAGTCCAGCTTCACAGAGCATACTTAAATAGTATCGAGATTTGACTCTTCAGAAAGTAAAGCCCCTAGTTAACAAATGGGGATAACATCTTTAACAGAAGTTAAACGATTTCAACACCTTCAACTGGTAGTGCACTCATCTGCAATGTTCTACCAGTTCCAGGAAACCGCACAGAAGGCAAGGAAGGATCCATAACAGATTCAATCTCAATAAAATCAAAATCATAAGCACCTGACCGCTTCAAACTGACCACAGAAAAAAGCACAATCCATCCAAGCATTGATATTGCCCAGAAATTGTTCATCCCATGTATCAAACCCCATGCTATAGCATATCCAACAACAATTCCTGATAAATGGCCAAGAAAACTCGCTTGTGGAACAATAATTGATGTAAAAATCAATGACTCGAAAGGCGCAAAACTGATAGGAAGTGAAAGGAATCCAAAAAGATCCAACTTCGAGGATGGTTGCTTCACAGAAAGAATTGTCATCCACCCAAATACAACACAAGAGTACCCAACAGCTGTCACTCTCCGAAAATACTCTAGCTTGAATCTTTGTATCAATATATGGTACATCCCCAGTACTAGTGCCCCAGACAATACGACCAACACAAGTGTGTAGTGAAGATAATAGGCCATTCCAAGGCCAATGTGCCCCAACTGTTCTACAACCCCTAGACTCCAAAGTGCGCTCATATTGAAAACAAGATGAATAACACTAATATGTGAAAAGGCAGAGGTAATTATCCTCCAATGGTGCCCTTCAACTGCATTTTCATAACTCAATCCCACATGAGAGTACCCGATATTTTTCTTCTGTATATAAAACCATATAGCACTACATATTCCAATTATACAACTTGTAGCTGGTTTTTCCACAATCTCATAAAACAATGGCCTCCCCATCTATAACAAAGCCCTTGTTCACTTCCTCTCTTTAAAACCACAAGTTACTCAACAACGCAACACCAGATAGAGCTTTTCCACAACCAAAACATCCACCAAAGCTCCAGCAAAAGTGGGTTCTCCTCAGAGATCAAAACTTTATAAGACAACACAAACCCTTTTCCAATCTAACAAATTTGAATAACCCCAAATGAAAATAACACCAAAAAACCTAAACTTTACACATCTAACCAATCCAACATGAATAAAAATCGGGGTTTTCTATATAATCAAACACCAACCCTTTTCTCACACTTAATTCCTCATAAAGTACATGTAAATTCACGCAAATCCCAGTAATGGTACTAAAGTTCTGAAATTCCTATTGCAAGAACAATAATAGAGAAGAAAGTTCAGATTTTTTACACCAAAAAGTAAAGAGGAAAAAAGAAATTTTTTAGAGATAAATTCGTCACCTTTTTGCTTCAAATTGATTGAGAAGTTGCTTGAGCTTTCTAGTTTTCTGTCTTTCTGGGTGTTTCTGTCTTTTGCACAGATGTCATGGTTTTGAAAGCTTATATATGGTACACCCTTTTGAACAGCAAGGATACATGGCTCACCTCATTGATGTTCGTCCCCTGTGGCCCCAAGGTGGCATTTAAAGACAAATGACGTGTAGTTTGTTTGAACGACATATGACAAAAGCACAAGTTGTGATTAGGAGCTATTTGTGAACGCGTTTAAACTAAAATTTGATTTTTGATTTTTGATTTTGATTTTTGATTTTTTTATGTTTTTAATTTTTTTAATATGTTAATATTAAAAATAATTTTTAAAAATAAAAAAAATATATTATTTTAATATATTTATAAACAAAAAATACTTTAAAAAACAATCTAGAACACAGCTGATCCGGGGTTGGAACCGGACCGGGTTGAAGAAAAAATAAAGAAAAAAAAACCCGGTGTAACCCGGTTCAACCCGTTAATTTTTGTTTCTTTTACTAAAATGATGTCGTTTTAATTTTTTTTTTTAAATTGACCCAGACGATCCAGTTAAAACCTGGAACCTGGGTCTTGAACCAGACCAACCAGACCAATCACCGGACTAGATCTAAAAACTATGCTTATTAAAGACTCTTAAATAGTAAAATTTAAATCATAAATATCTCACTCCACTTATGTTAATTATGTTTTTAAAACTCAAACAGGAATTGATTTGGAGTAAAGTTTATATTACAAGCTGGGATGATTAATCTCTATTGTTTTTTTTAAAAAAAACTAAAATGATATTATTTAACCATTTTTTTTTACTTTTTTTTAAAGGTTAACAAATTAATAACAAGGTCAATCCAAAATTTTAATTTGGACCGTATTTTATTTTCTTCAATCCCATGTGGATTCAATGGTCGGTAGACATCATAGAGGACTTTAAATATTTAGGGTATTAATTTCCAAGTGAACCACAAAATGATTGGTCAATTAATATTCTAAATCAATTTAATATATAATATCAAAATTTTAATTTTAATTTTTTAAATATATTTTTAAACAAAATAATACTTTAAAAAACATCATCTAAATATCAAGAACTCTCAAAGTCAGGCACACAAGAAGGATCTTCCCCGCTTTATTAATGTCGTTTATTACACTTGGCTAGCGATAAGCCGTATCGAGACAAAACACTTGATGGCAATAATAAAAATAAAATAAAAGGAAAATTACGATCATCACTCACACCATTGCCGTTGACTCATCATCAACGAGAGGAACCAATTCTCCACCACCACCACCACCACCACCGCCACCAGACCTCTCCTCAACACAGAAATCCTCTCTAACCCACAAAACAGCATGAATCAAAACAATAGGAACTGTGGCTGCTAAGGTGATAACAAGATGCAAGCCAGCTTTTGTCACTATGAGCTCTATCATAGCTGCAACAACTATCAAGCCAAGCACTATACTCTTATCAATAATCTTATCCAGCAAATAAAAATTTGGAGGAAGGGCACGTAATAATAGCAGGTAAAGTGATGCCACATAAGTCATGATGACCAAAAAAATCAGAGAGACCTTGCGTTGTGGGATGAGGGTAATGAAGAGCACAATCCATACAAAATGTGTGTAATACAACGCAAAGTGGCCTAAATTTCTTATAATTCTGAGAGAAGCTGCTTCTGGGCTTGAAGGGATGCTGAAGGGGCACACTAGCCTGAACTCGGGTCGCTCGAAATCGTCACGGTTCTTTCCAGTCGAGTCCTCAGGATCGGTCGGCGTGGTTGGTGTTGACATGGTGCTTGGCCTCTGAATGGTTCCATGACCAGCCATGGTTTGGTTTGATTAGAGGGAGATATGAAGCTTTATCAAGTATTGGTGTGTTTGAGCTCAAGTTGTGTCCTTGGTTTATAGAAAGGAGAGATAGGGTTCTGTAGTCAAGGAAGGAAAGTCTTGTGAGTTTACGGAAAGTTCATCGCAATTTACCCATACATATTGAAGCTTGGAGTTCATTTTGTTGCTTAAATAAATTAATGGATAATTAATAGTTAAAATATAGTTTTATTAAAAGATTAATAGAAAAAAAAGAGGAAGAAATCATACACGAGAAGACAAAGTAAACGGTGAAGTGGACTTGTGATGGATAAAATTGAAGGTGACTTCTAAATTGGGGCTATACTCGTGAAGGTTTTACCTGGTCTTAATTTGATTTCTTTTGTTTTAGTTTAATTTCCTAGGTGCTCAAGGATATAGTGAGATTATTTTTTTCATCTTCTTTGATTTCTCTTGATTCTTATATTATATGCTGAAATTCTTTAAAAAAAATTGAAAAGAAACTCAGAATCAAAATGTCTAATGGAGAGAAGTGAATATCAAAAACATTTTTTTCTTACAAATTCCCGTATTAAGATTGAAAGATGATTTATTCCCGTTTGTTTAGTTTGAAAAGTTTTTTTTTAAAAAAATTAAATTTTCTCATTTTTAATTATTTTTTTCAATGTTTTAAAATTATTTTGATGTGCTGATGTTAAAAATAAATTTTAAAAAATAAAAAATATATTTTTTATATTTTTAAATAAAAAACTCTTTAAAAAATAATTAATACTAGCATGCTAAATTTTTAATAATAAAATTTCAAAGAATTTTAATTTTTTTTTAAAGATAATTTTGAGCTCTTACATGGGAGCTCAAGCCCATTAAGGAAGCGTTTAGGAATGCGGTTCAACCCGTGTTCCCAAAAAATTTGAATTTTTTTTACTAAAATTTAATATGATTTGTATGTTTTGGATCGTTTTGATATGCTGATGTCAAAAATGATTTTTAAAAAATAAAAAAAATTATTGGCATGTATTTTGGCACGAAAAGTTATTTGAAAAGTACCCACAACCACACTGGCAAACACGCTCTAAAAGAATTTAGATGGTGCTCGGCCAGATTAGTATTCAATATAAAAAAAAAAATCTTAGGTGCAAACAAATAAGAAAGAAATCCCATTATTAAAATAAAAAGCCATTTAAAGTAACATAAATCGTTTTATTTTTTTTATTTTTTTTAAATGTTCAAACTCAAAACTTAAATAAAAAAGGGAGGTGAAGCAATTTATTTGATTATATAATATAATTCTAATGGATATTAAACTTAGACAACATATTCATTTACCTAATTTAGCTTAGAATTGAAGATATACTCAAGTGACTCGTTGAAAACAATAATTGTAAGATGACAATCGGTAGTTTTTTGAATTCCCATTACCTTCCTTTAAGGCAGTTCATGCTTTACGAATTCTATGTATTTTTTTTTATTTTAAAAATACATAATTTTATTTTAAAATTATGTTAAAGATAAATAATTAATGTAAAATACTTGTCTTAGTGGCACCTTTTATTTTTAATTATCTTTATAGTTGTATATATATATATATATACTTAGTTTATACAATTATAAAATTATAAAACTTAAGTCGCGCTCACCTTCAAAATCATTAACTAGCTATTTAAGGAATGCCTAGTTTACGCAAATGTGAGAATTTAATTAGATTATTAACGAGAATTAATTGAGGAGGAAAATCACTATCCTTTTTCTCACAAAGGATTCTTCAATTTTTGTTTTAATGTTTAATATTATATTTATTGGAGATTCAGTTTTATAATTTATTTTTTATGAGGATATTCGAGTCTCGTGATTTAAGTCACAAGTTTTGTGAATTAATCTGGTTGACTCAGATTTTTTTTGTTTTTTTATATTTTTTTTAATTTCATTCTTTACCATTTGTGTTGATTAAGAATTAAATTTTATAATTTATTTCGGTTTTCTTTCTATGAGGTTATTACAATCTCATGATTTGTGTCAAGGGTTTGATATGTCAAACTGAGTTGACTCGGATCCCTTTTCTGTCATTTTTTTTCTCTTTTCCAATTTCATCCTTTAATATTGTTGGATTGACTGAGAATTGAGCTTTATAATATGTTTTGATTTACTTTTTTTTTGTTATATTTGTCTCATGATCCGGGTTTGGCAAGTTAACATGTATTGGCTCGAGGTTTTTTTATTCTTTTTTAATTAATATTTTTTAATTTTATTCTTCAACATTGAATTGATTGAGAATATTTTTTTTTAAAGGGAATTTGACATCTCACACCTTTTCATTTAAATTCCCAATTAATTGTTTTTTTTTTTTTTTAATTTTAGATATGATGTATAGCATGAATAAAAAATACAGTTCTTAATACTTAAGATTATAGCTGAAACTGGCAAAGAAAATTCAGATATTCTTTCAAAAGTCTTAAATTCAATAATTTAATAAAAATAAAAATAAAAATAAAACATTAACACCAACTATTTATATAAAGATTAAAAGTGAACTAGTCAGAATAAACATAAATTTAAATAGAAATTATTTGATAAAATTAATTACGATCCAACAATCAAATCTAAAATTAATAACAATTGTTCCTATGTATTTGATATCTCATCTACATACACAACACATTCCATATCAAAATAGAAGAAGCAATGGTACCTTAATATTCAAATAACTACAAGAATATGTTTCCAGAAAATCGAAACCAAAAAATATGTCTTACAATCGATGGAGAAAAGGGCAAGCTAGAAATAAACTCTAAACAGTAATTTTATTTTTGAAATAAACTCTAATAAGTTCACATTTTTAAGAGATTTAGAATCTTTTAAATAGGTTAGAAAAATCAACCTTAACATAGAAATAAAATTATAATCCTAAAGCCAAAAAAAAAAAAAAACCGTATAAAATCTGTAATTATATAAATTTAGACATCATCAAGGAAAAATAATAAAATTAGCATGAATAAAATAATATTTCTTTTCTTTTAAAAATATGATAAAAATTATTTTTTAAATTTAAAAATATATTAAAATAATATTTTTTAATTTAATTTTTATATTAATAAATCAAAACAATAAAAAAACATTAAAAAAATATTCAAATAATAATTAAAAAAACAGATTTAAGCTGCAATCAGGTCTCAGAAATAGCAAAGCCAACGCGAGGCAGGTCCTTCATCGCGGTCAGGCTCCGGTTCCAGGTCCTCCACCATTTTTTTTTGGTGGGGAAGGACTACGATTACGATTAGTTATTAAATGTTTTTCTTTTCTTTTCTTTTGATTAATTATGAACTTGTAATTCTGTAGTTTTCTCTGATTAATTTATGAGCTGGAAATTTAACTACTTAAGCTGATTTTGATTGCTAAAGAAAGCATTTGAAGGATGTTAAAGCACACACACAAAAAAAAAAAAGCACAATTGATCATAGATAACAGGTGGCCGCTCTTATAAAATAATAATAAAAAAATCTCACAGGCAGGTCGGTTTTAATCCTGTTAGAAAATAATACAAATCATATCCTACGACCTCATCTAACAACTTAAACTCTTGCGTTGAGATGGTTCTTTAACATGGTATCAGAGCCTTGATGACCAAGCGGTCACGAGTTCGAATCTCATCATCCCCATTTGTTTGATAAAAATTAAGCGCAAGGTAATGTGAGTCTGTGCAAGTTTCAAGCCCAAAGAGCTTTCACTTGAGGAGGTGTGTTAGAAAATAATACAAATCATATCCTGTGACCTCACCTAACAGTTTAAGCTCTTGGGTTGAGATGGTTCTTTGACAAAGCCTACTTGACTGAGCTTCTTTTTTCTTTAACAGTCTAAAACTATTTTTTATTTGTCTTTGAGTTATTGTGGATTTTTTTTTAATTTTTTTTATTTAATATGAGGCTTTTATTTAATTTATCAATTAATATCAAGTTGATTTTTTTTAATTTGGATTTTTTAGCCTTTATTTTTTCTTAAAAAAATCTTTTAGTTTTTTTTTAATTCCATCATTTAATGTGAGGTTCTTATTTAATTTTATCCTAATTTTTTATCATATAATAAAATAAAAAAATTAATTCAAACCAGTATAGTCCATAACCAGGTCACGAATTTAGTAAATTAACTAAGAATGACATGACCTGTTTTTTTTTTTCATTATTTGAATATAGCTAATTCGATAAGTTAATGTTGAGGAAACTTCTATATAATTTAGTTTTAAACTCAGTTTAGATAAGCAAACGAATTAAGAGATTTCAAAGTTAAGGCACAACTAATAACTAAAAAAAGTAATTTTATGTGTTCTTAACATTTTTTTGATACAATTTATTGGCACAATTGTTCAATTTTCTTGCCCTTGCCCAAAGAAGAAGCTTGTTGTTGCACGAAATATCATGTTTGACTTCAACATTTACTTAACTTGTATGTTTTAGTGCTCCCTAACACCCTCCTATTCTCTGTTTTATTTCTTAATAAATTAAAAATAATTACTCTAGTTGTTATAAGAGTTTGAAATCCTGCCCTTGCTCTTAAAAGAAACCAGAAAAAAAAAAAAAAAAACCTTAGAGAGGCTCAGGTGATGATCCTGATCATCGACGAAGAACCTGTCATTTGAAACCAGCCGATGACAAAGACACAAGAGAAACAAAAGATTAAAAAGAAAAACCAATATTATACCCTAACTCTTTTTAAGAAAATGTATGGTCTCTGGCTAATTAAGATTTGAGTGTGGGCATTTTGGGTTGAGGAGGGGAACCTCCAGGCTACAGGATTTCACTCGGAGGGGGTTCAAGGACTCGGAAAGATAATATGGGCTGACTGGAGCAGGAAGGCCATTTTCGTGATAACCGAAGCAGCCAATTCAAACTTCGAAGGGATACTGAAAGGTCACGTACATGCTGATATCAATCATCTTATTATCTCCTTTGAGCTACAGCTACACTGCCTTTCTATTTGCTCCTCCCTATATATGGCCATCTGTGGCGGACCCCGAGGCGTTTCTCGGTCTCTGAACTCTTTTCTCGAGGCTGCCTTGATTGGTCTATTGCCATTACCGAAGAAGTCCGCGCGCACCCTTCTCCGCCCAATTCTGTCCAAAGTCTCTGATGATGGAGCCAAGAAGGTGGACTTGAATTATTTCTTCACAATCACCTCTCTCAATGTAATTATGAAGATGAATGCTGGAAAGAAGCGGGTTGAAGAGGAGAAGGCTGCCTGTATCGATTCTGAAAAGCAGTGTATTGAGGATGTCCAAAAGATATTCCGTTCAAATCCAGGGACCAGCTTGTTGGATTTTTTTCCATTTTTGAAATGGATTGGGTACAACGGGGATATTGAGGAGAGTACTGTGATAAAGAGAGGGATGAATTCTTGCAGGGCTTGATAGAAGAGGTGAAGCGAAAAGAAACAAGTTCAGAGATACAAGTAATACTGAAGAAGTGAAGGATCAGACAACTGTGATTGGAAAGTCTATTGGCCCTCCAAAAATCAGAGTACCCTGAATTGTTTACGGATGTAGTTGTCAAGGGTACCGCAATTCAGACGATTGATTTTCATCTGTTTTTGGGTTTTGGTTCTTACAAATTACAAACTTGTTTTCAACAATTGTTTTCCAAAAAGAAAATTGAGCACATACTGATCATTACAAAATATTAATAATAATAATTGTTTTTGACTAATGGCGGAACATCTAAAATATAATTCTTAATTAATTATCACAAACAAAATAAATTTATAGTATGATCGTGAAAACCAGGTCGAACCTAAGAGAGATTTCGTTTAATTTTCCTACAATAAACTAAAATAAAAAGGAACAGGGGATTTGAATAAAAAATTAAAGAAATAAAATTCTGAAAATAAAAAAAATTGAGATGTCGTTAACTCAGTTCAAGGGTCCACATATCCATTCCTATAAACCTGTTGATCGTCGAAGTAAAATAAATTTGATATCCCTTAAAGCTGAGGAAAATCGATGAGATTACAAATAAATTAATTAGACAAAGCTCTCTAATCAATTTCTTACCATCAAGCGAATTTAACATTGAAAGGAATTCTCATTCACTCAGCATTAGTATTAGGAGTAAAGTCTGTGCATTTATTCTAAACAAAAGTTCAAAAACTTGATAATTTAACTTAGTTTATTCTTCCCTAATAAATCAAGATGAGAGTTACAACAATTAAATTAATTCTTTTGCTTTTTACTCTAGTCCCTAACAACAATTACGGATTGAAAGAAACTAGAAAGCATACATGCCATCTCAAAATAATTCAATATGCTTGAATAACAATCAATAGCATAATTTTGAACAATGAAAAATAAATACTTGAATCTGAAAGAATAATAATAATAATAATGTTACTTCTCACAACTTGCTAATGGAAATGATGTGTATTTCCCTTGAACCAAAATTAGGAATTAGTTCATAGTTGTTGGAAAATTGACAAAAACAAAGAAGAAAAGAATGTTATAAAGCTCATATTTTAGTTGTGTTCTGCTTTATTTATTCTCTTTTTTGGGTGTCGAATTTCTTCAGATTTCCTAAGCTAATTATAAGTCCTTATAATACTTAACTCCTTCCTACTTTATCTAGTGCTTAAGGTTGGTTAAATCCCTCAGAATTTGTGTTGAAAATACACTTTACTACTGTCACAACCTTGCTGTAATATTAACTTTGCTACAACCTAGACTTTGTTTCTGACTAGGTTTTTTGCAATATCCGACTATCTAAGATGTATTATTTCAGTCATGGCATGTTAGAGGCTTTACCTAAACCTTTCTTGGGTTCTAAGGCTCACCGTTTCTATGTCAGACTTTTAGCCGTAGTGAGATGCTCGACACTGTTAGTTTCCTCATCAGATCAAGAGACCAATCTTGTTCTTTAGATTGTGTCTAGATTTTCACCTTCCAAACAATTTTATCTGACCTGAAACCCTTTATAAAAGTTGTATTCCTGGATGTGTAGATGATTTTGGGTTTTTAAATCGCATGATTTCAATGTCTGAGGCTAAAGATATATATGCCCATTTGAATCTATAATGTGAAAACAGAGAATCCTGCTGTAAGAAGGATTTTAGCCTGATTTTGCAGGTCTGATTAGAGATCCAAATGAACTTGAATTTCTGCCCATAATACCTTTCTGAAAAGCTTGATATGTGTACTTTAACTTTGATTCAGTTTACTTTCATATTCTGAAATTAAAACTCTGTGAAAAACTCGTCACAAGAAGCAAAGTCTGAAACATAAAATGTAGAAATTCTTATTTTTTAGCAATTAATTCACAAAGTCTTTTAGGCATGCCAAACTCATAAAAGTAACTTCCAATAAGCTTATATATGCTCAAAATACATTAAAAAACATAGTGTAAAAATAATAAAAACATATGTATATTTTTCACTTATAAACTAAATAAGAATTTTTCATCTTCCGCAGACACTCTATTTGACAGGAGTAGATACAGTAGATTTTACTACAGAATGGGCAATGTCATTTCTGCTGAACCATCCACAGAGATTAGAGAAGGTGAAAGCAAAGATTGACAGGGAAGTCGGACATGAGCACTTGGTACAATTAAGAGTCTGATCTTCCCAAGCTAAGATATGTCCGTTGTGTCGTTAATGAGACCCTTCGTTTGTATCCTCCAGCCACACTTTTGCTGCCTCATGCACTATCTGAAGACTGCATCATAGGAGGATACAAGACACCACGAGGCACGGTTGTGATGGTGAATGCATGGGCCATACATAGGGATCCCAAGTTGCGGGAAGATCCTGAGAGTTATCTTCAAGCCCGAGAGATTTGAAGGTCTTAATAATGAAGGGGAAAAACAAGGATTCATCCCATTTGGTATTGGGAGAAGGGCTTGCCCTGGAAATCACATGGCCATGCGCAGAGTGATGCTGGCATTGGCTGCACTTATTCAGTAGATGAGCATAGTAGATGCTCTTATCTCTGTACAAAAGGCTAAGCCTTTGGAGGCTATTTGTGTTCCACGCCCTTATACAACTATACAACTAGTCTCATCTCTCCCCCTAAGGCCAACTTTGCACAAAGATTGTGACTGTCTATTATACGTGACTGTTAGAGTCTAGGGTTAACAGAACTATCTCTGTTTGGAAATAAAGTTCGGAGTGTACTTTCTTTTTAATGCAATCCACCATTAATGAGGGCTAAGTTAGCTACTTTTAAGTTTTTTCTTTTTCTTTTTGGTATAAATAGGGGCTAAATGCTCAAAAACATAGAAACTATAGATAAGCTTGAATAAACTGAAAAATTTCCTTAAAAAGAGGATCACGAACAATAAAGCCAGAGCTACTCCTGAAATCCAAAACAAGAGCAGCTCAATCCATTTCCAAACTAACGTACTTGAACCCATGATGCTAAGTAAACCTGAGACTTACAGGATTGAAATGGGCCAGCTTCAGCCTTGAATGAAGAACATGTGCCAAGATTGGCCATGATACCAGCCAGCAAAAGTCACGCCGCACCAGCACATCTCTAGTACCAATCTTGCGGGGAACCATCATAGTTAATCTTCACCCTCTGACCAGTTGGTTTTTTCCAAGCAATTAACAGCTCAGTCCGGCAAGCTATGGAAGAATATAATTCTACTAGTACTAGTTATTGATGCATAACAGTAAACCAAACTATAAATACTGAACTGTCTGATCGATTGATATTTTGAGGATGTCTTTTGTCATAATTCGAGACAAAAAGATGCGTATCATCATTAAGATTCATATAATGTTTTTTTATGACAGACAAGGAGTTCATTTTTTGTTTTTCTCACTACATTCTGTATCAATATAACCTGTAAAAGGGAATGAGAAAAAACAAATTTAATCAGAAGATGAAGATAATTTCAATTCCTAGAGGTGGGGCAGAGCTAGAGAAATGAAGAAGATGGATTGCTTATCAAGGAAAAGACATAGACCAGTAATTACTTTGTGGCTGGTAGCTTGGACTGATGGATGGATGTATAGTGACTGCTGGGTTGGAGTGGTGGATGGAGATGGAACAGTGCTCGTTTGGGTCATTTGTTATTACTAGTCGGTGTTGAAACCATATTATAAAATGATTTTGAATAACACAATAAATACGAAGAACACTTAAGAAGTAGGAGTGTAATGAATTTATGATATGAGAAGCAATGTATATATGACTCTTCGCAGTATTATTTGGTACAAGTTATGTTGTATACGTACAGTTGGTATGTAGACATGTATTTTTTTAATTGATTAATTTTGATTAAACTAAAAGAAGAGGGGAAACAAAATCATGAATGGCATAGCTAACAAAAGGGCTTGCTAATATATTAAAAAAAATGATGATCTCGTTCAAAATAATTTTATTTAAAAAAATTTGGAGAAAAAAATAATCTAGGACTTTATGAAAGAGCCCATGATGTGGGTATTGTGAGTGTCGCACCCGTCATTACGGTGATTTATAAAAATTTTGCATGGTGAAAGAATTGATATTTGATCAATCAACACCTGAAAAAATTTCACTATGAAATAGAAGTTTTTTCAAAAAATAATGAAGGATTGTAAAAAAAAAGAAGTTTTTTTAATAAAATAAAAAAGGGCTATGATCCGATAAAAAAACAATTGAAAATTCAATGGTATCTAATAAAAAAAATTAAATTCTTTGAATGTAGGGGAAAAAAGAAGAAGAACAAAAACAGGGAAGGCGTGTGGACTCATTCTCCCTTTAAATATATATATATATATATATATATATATATATATATATATATATATATATATATATATTAAATAGTATAGATAACATGTTATCTATTGTTCTAGATTCCAGTGATCAAAGGGTTGCCGAAAAATCATGTGACAAATAATTCAGGAACTTATCAAAAAAACCCGAATCCAACCCAAATTCCAAAACTTTCATGTTCAATATCTATTCCCTCAAGCAAGGTGAAGCCCAGAGAACACTCAGGTAGAATTCCTCTCGTCGAACATCAAGATCAACTATTTTCTTGGCCAAAATCAATGCCGACAACGAATTTTTCTCTCCTCAACCTCTTTCATCTCTCAAATCAATGGGCTGAAAAGAGAAGAAAATGAAATTGTTCTCCTCAACCTCTTCCATCTCTCAAACCAACGAATTTTTTTTTTCTATGGCCTATTAATTAACGAATTATTATGCATTTGTTCTTTTTTCAATGATAAAACAATATATCCGATCGTTTTTTTATTGGCCCTCCAAAAATCAGACCCTGAAGTGTATACGGATGAAGTTGTCAAAGGTACCATGGCGGTAAGCAACTTAGAATACCGAACTTACAGGCCCTTCGAAGTTTTACATGTTTTCTAAAGCTCTCTTGAATTTATAAGAATTTTAAAGGTGTTCTTATGAAATGGACCCTCAAAAACAAAAATTGTACGGTTTGGTCACCCCACTTTCCAAAGTCTGGATTTATCCCTAGTTAAAATTAAGCAAAATTAATAATTGTAATTTTCTTAGACTGAGCATGAATTTTTCATCTTCCGCAGACACTCTATTTGGCAGGAGTAGATACAGTAGATTTCACTATGGAATGGGCAATGACATTTCTGCTGAACCATCCAGAGAGATTAGAGAGGGTGAAAGCAGAGATTGACAGGGAAGTGGGACATGACCGCTTGGTACAAGAGTCTGATCTTCCCAAGCTAAGATATGTCCGTTGTGTCGTTAATGAAACCCTTCGTTTGTATCCTCCAGCCCCACTTTTGCTGCCTCACGCACCAGCTGAAGACTGCATCATAGGTGGATACAAGATACCACGAGGCACGGTTGTGATGGTGAACGCATGGGCCATACATAGGGATCCCAAGTTGTGGGAAGATCCTGAGAGCTTCAAGCCGGAGAGATTTGAAGGTCTTAATAATGAAGGGGAAAAACAAGGATTCATCCCTTTCGGTATTGGGAGAAGGGCTTGCCCTGGAAATCACATGGCCATGCGCAGAGTGATGTTGGCATTGGCTGCGCTTATTCAGTGCTTTGAATGGGAAAGAGTCGGGCAGCAACTGGTAGATATGAGCATAGTAGATTAATTCGATGGTTATGGTTTTAATAAAGATGAAGTTATCAAGGAGCAAACTATAAATACTCATTAATTCGAGACCAAAAGATGCATAACATCATTGAGATTTCATATAATGTTTTTTTTTCTGACAGACAAGGAGTTAATTTTTTGTTTTTCTCACTACATTCTGTATCAATATAACCTGTAAAAGGGATGGGAAAAAACAAATTTAATCAGAAGATGAAGATAATTTCAATTCCTAGAGGCGGGGCAGAGCTAGAGAAATGGACAAGATGGAGGAACAACTTTAAATCCTAGATAATATTGCTTATCAAGGAAAAAAAACATACACCACCAATTACTTTGTGGCTGGTAGCTTGGACTGATGGATGGATATATAGTGACTGCTGGGTTGGAATGGTTGAAAGAGATGGAACAGTGCTCATGTTGGTGTTGAAACCATAATGTAAATGATTTTGAATACCATGATAAATACAAAGAACACAGAGTGTTCCTAAATGCGGGTCTTTTTTTTTTTTTGTTAATTTTTTGTTAATTTTTTTTATGTTTTAAATTATTTTAATTAGCTGATTTTAAAAATAATTTTTTTAAAAAATTATTTTGATATAAAAAGTACTTTAAAAAATAACTGAAAGCACACTTCCAATCACATCCTAACAACTTCTAATCAGACCCTATCAAGGAGTGTATCTTTTCTCTGGTTGGTTTCTTATTAACTTAGTATACCTTATCAAGTCCGATGTGTCATTGATGAGACCCTTCGTTCGTATCCTCCATCACCACTTTTGCTGCCTAATGCTCCTCCTGGAGACTGTATCCATGTTTTTAACCCACGGATCGATGTTTTTAACCCACGGATAAGAGGATTCTTGGCAATCAACTTTAAATCCTAGATAATATTTGCTTATCAAGGAAAAAAAACATACACCAATAATTGCTTTGTGGCTGGTAGCTTGGACTGATGGATGGATATACAGTGACTGCTGGGTTGGAATGGTTGAAAGAGATGGAACAGTGCTCATGTTGGTGTTGAAACCATAATGTAAATGATTTTGAATACCATAATAAATACAAAGAACACAGGGAGTGTTCCGAAATGTGGGTTTTTTTTTTGTTAATTTTTTTTATGTTTTAAATTGTTTTAATTGGCTGATTTTTTAAAAAAATTATTTTAATATAAAAAATATTTTAAAAAATAACTGTAACCACACTTCCAATCAGACCCTAATAAGGAGTGTATCTTTTCTCTAGTTGGTTTCTTATAATTTAAATTGTTGGATGGATGGGACATTAAGCAATCATATAATTATCACTAAATGATATGATACTAATCACTCCTTAATTGTTAAACTCATATAATTATCACTTTGATGAACCATAAACTATGTCTATTTTATAATTTATTTTCTAACACAAGTTAATTATCAAGATTTATTTTTCAATTAATTGAGGTATTTTTCCCCTCACTTTTTCATTATAATTTAATTTTTCCTTCTAATATATTGTAATTACTTTATTTAACTATATATATATGCTTTGGTGTTCGGAATCCTTGTCTTCTACATAGTTTTTTCACTCTAAGTTTCTTACAATTTATTAACTTAGTATACCTTATCAAGTGTAATTGTCATTAATTACAATTCCGGCATTAATTGACATTAATTAACCATTTAAAAATTATTGCATTAAATCATGGCCTATTAATTAACGAATCATCTTCAGCGGCTTGTGGGATTATAATTCTTTCAGCAATTCTCATTTGATTTCACAATGGAGACCACCTGCCAGTCTTTGAGTTGGAATCTGGCAGTTGTGACTTCTTCCTGTCATCGTCAAATGCATCAAGAAAACATTTTTAAAAATATTAATTAGATGTAACCATGTAAAAATTAAAAATATCTTCCTTATCTCATATCTATCTATTTAAACCTTGTTCTCCACCCACAGCAACCCACCATGCTTACAAAGAATTTGTACTTCACCATGAACTACATGTACTACTGCCTTGCTTTCTTCCTCTCTAGCTTTCTTGTATTCAAACTTGTATTCCAACGTTCCCGCAACTTACCACCAAGTCCTTTCGGTTTTCCGATCATAGGCCATCTCCACCTTGTCTCGAAGCCACCAATGCATAAAGTGCTAGCAATTCTTTCAAATAAATGCGGTCCAGTTTTTACTCTTAAATTAGGCAGCAGGAACATTGTTGCTGTTTGTTCTTTATCAGCTGCTGAAGAATGTTTCGTCAAGAATGATATAGTTTTTGCCAACAGGCCTCAGAGCATATTTGTCCATTATTGGAGCTACAACTACGCTGCCTTTTTATTTGCTCCGTATGGCCATCTCTGGCGGACTCTGAGGCGTTTCTCGGTCACTGAACTGTTTTCTCGAAGCTGCCTCGATCGGTCTACTGCCATTAGCGAAGAAGTCCGCACCCTTCTCCGCCTGATTCTGTCCAAAGTCTCTGATGATGGAGCCAAGAAGGTGGACTTGAACTATTTCTTCACGATCACCTCTCTCAATGTAATTATGAAGATGAATGCTGGAAAGAAGTGGGTGGAAGAGGAGAAAGCTGCCTGTATCGATTCAGGAAAGCAGTGTATTGAGGATGTCCAAAAGATATTCCCTTCAAATCCAGGGACCACCTTGTTGGATTTTTTTCCATTTTTGAAATGGTTTGGGTACAAGGGGGACGAGGAGAGTGTGATAAAGGTGTACAAAGAGAGGGATGAATTCTTGCAGGGCTTGATAGAAGAGGTGAAACGAAAGGAAACAAGTTCAGATACAAGTAATCCTGCTGAAGGAGTGAAGCATCAGACAACTGTGATTGGAAGTCTATTGGCCCTCCAAAAATCAGACCCTGAATTGTATACGGATGAAGTTGTCAAGGGTACCATGGCGGTAAGAAACTTACGGGCCCTTCGAAGTTTTACATGTTTTCTAAAGCTCTCTTGAATTTATAAGATTTTTAAAGGTGTTCTTAGAAATGGCCCCTCAAAAACAAAAATTGTACGGTTTGGTCACCCCACTTTCCAAAGTCTGGATTTATCCCTAGTTAAAATTAAGCAAAATTAACACTTGTAATTTTCTTAGACTGAGCATGAATTTTTCATCTTCCGCAGACACTCTATTTGGCAGGAGTAGATACAGTAGATTTCACTATGGAATGGGCAATGACATTTCTGCTGAACCATCCAGAGAGATTAGAGAGGGTGAAAGCAGAGATTGACAGGGAAGTGGGACATGACCGCTTGGTACAAGAGTCTGATCTTCCCAAGCTAAGATATGTCCGTTGTGTCGTTAATGAAACCCTTCGTTTGTATCCTCCAGCCCCACTTTTGCTGCCTCACGCACCAGCTGAAGACTGCATCATAGGTGGATACAAGATACCACGAGGCACGGTTGTGATGGTGAACGCATGGGCCATACATAGGGATCCCAAGTTGTGGGAAGATCCTGAGAGCTTCAAGCCGGAGAGATTTGAAGGTCTTAATAATGAAGGGGAAAAACAAGGATTCATCCCTTTCGGTATTGGGAGAAGGGCTTGCCCTGGAAATCACATGGCCATGCGCAGAGTGATGTTGGCATTGGCTGCGCTTATTCAGTGCTTTGAATGGGAAAGAGTCGGGAAGGAACTGGTAGATATGAGCATCGTAGATGCTCTTATCTCTGTACAAAAGGCTAAGCCTTTGGACGCTATTTGCACTCCTCGTCCTTTCACAACTACTCTCATCTCTCCACCCTAATCCCAACTGTGACTTTCTACGGAACCATTTCTATTTGGAATTAAAGTTCCGGGTCAACAGAACTATCTCTAGTTGGAAAGTCTACTTTGCTTTGTAATCCAATCCAGAACTTGTTACTTATTAAACTTATTTGTGAAAGATAATTAACTGTATTGAAGTTAGTATAATGAATAACCACCCCCATCAAAAATTAATATTATAAATCTAGAGTAAATATTGAAGAGTCTAATATTAATTAAGTATTTTAAAGATTGTAAAAGATATTTTATAATGTTTATATATATTATATGGATTTGATATTAGATCTTGAGAGTAGATATATATGGCTTCTAACAATGCTCAGTTTTATATTCCTCATCTTACAAAACAAAACTATAATTTCAATACAAGGCACTACAAAGATTACAAAAGTTATGGGAGTTAGTTGAAGAAGGTTACACTAAACCAGAATCAACAAAAAAAAGAAGCAACAATGACTAATACAGAAAGACTAACATTAAGATAATCGAGAAAAAAAATAATAAAGTTTTATTCATGATTTATTAAGGACTTTATGAAGCAACTCTCTTGAGTTGGTGGCACCAACAAAGACATCAAAAGAAGCATGGAAAATGCTTAAGCGAAGTTAAAAAGATAAAAAAATATATATGATTGCAATCAGAGGAGATTTTAAGAAGTTGAGTAAGGAATGCTAAACATTTCCAAAAGGTCATCGATGGTTATGGTTTTAATAAAGATGAAGTTATCAAGGAGCAAACTATAAATACTCATTAATTCGAGACCAAAAGATGCATAACATCATTGAGATTTCATATAATGTTTTTTATCTGACAGACATGGAGTTCATTTTTTGTTTTTCTCACTACATTCTATTATAGAATGTAACTATATAGGAAATATTGTAGTCATATTCTTATGTGGTAATCTCCACCTTTACTATTGTATATTGCCCTACTCATATATATAGAAAGGGTTGGCTAACTATTAGGTTAAGCC
>Ga0325411_1000011_pt1 | contig 141830 bp, 50 predicted proteins | sample PopdelMetagenome_13_FD_206181 | JGI IMG/M metagenome (GOLD analysis project Ga0325411, IMG submission 206181) | Populus deltoides microbial communities from Bellville, Georgia, United States - Xylem-PdIQD-R4 | ecosystem: Host-associated > Plants > Phyllosphere > Stem > Wood/Secondary xylem... | reverse complement strand
TTTGGGTATTGGCAGGCGACTGGTCTTCATGCCTGCATTTGGGTATTGGCAGGCGACTGGTCTTCATGCCTGCATTTCGTTGCGGATCATTAAGACTATGTTTGGGAACGCGGCTGCGGCTGCGGCTGCGTTCTCAAAAATTTTGAATTTTTTTTTATTAAAATTAAATATGGTTTTTATGTTTTGGATCGTTTTGATGTACTAATGTCAAAAATAATTTTTAAAAAATAAAAAAAATCATTGACATGCATTTTGGCACGAAAAGTTATTTAAAAAGCACCCGCAACCATACTGTCAAACACGCTTTAAGTCTCCATGCTTGCATTTCGTTGTGAATAATTTTATTGTGCGCGGTCCAATCAAAGTTAATTTCAATGTAAAAAAAAATATATGGGCATTGCTGAGATTTTCTTTTAACTAAAAAAAAATTAAAATGTGAATTGAAAATATTGCACGTGTATTTCATTAAATTAATTGATGATAACATGCTGCAATAAATATTATAAAAATATATTAACAATAATATAAGAAGCTGAAAGATAAATCCAGATAAAAGTCCTTGATCTTGTGTTGCGTCCTGCTATTTTTTTATTTAACTATTTATCTATATTTTTTTTAGAAAAATAAAAATGAAATCCAATAATTTGTTAGTATAATTAATCTTCTTCTTATTTATTTGACTTGACCCTACTACAGGGCCTTGCATAACATGAATTTCAAATTAAAGGATGATGGAGTCGGAGTAATGTGATCTATTTGATTTAGCGGGTACAAATGCAATTATTCTTCATGTTCAAAACTCAATTTAATTAAAAATAATTTCAAGCAACCATCATTTTAATTATTAGTTTTTTAGATGATAGTATTTTTTATCGACTCGAGTTAATCTAAACTAACCTACAACACATGTCTTGAATTAGGTTGGCTTTAATAACCTTTTTTTTAATCAAATCTTTTATTTAATTATATGATTAAAAAATATACATATAAAGAAGAAAAAAATATTGTAATAACCCAAATTTTTATTCCTTGTAAAAAAAAGGTACAAAAAACTTCAATAAGAAACAAAAATTATAAATTAAAAAATATAATAATAATAATAATAAATATGTTATAATGGGAGAAATTAAAAGAATTGATGATAAAAAAGGTGTAACCGGTCAAAAATAACAAAATAAGAATCCATAGACTAAATTAAAAGAGGGGGAGGAATGAGAGGGTTGTGAAAATGAGCAAACATGGACTAAATTGAAAGCAATTATTATGAAAATGAGCAAGTATAGATTGAATTGAAAGCAATTATGAGAAAAATGTGTAATTAGTAAAAATAAATAAAAATCCAAGGACTAACTTAAAAAAGAAGCTTCCCACATTTAAACTGAAATGACGTCAATTATTGCCTTGGCGAAATGACATCATTTCATCTAGAAAACATAAAAAGACATGAATCGAAACGATGTTATTTTGATGCATGGAAACCACCATCTTCTTTATTTTATTTTTTTGTTGCCCCACCCCTCTCCCATGCCCAAATGCCTACACTTTATCTTTCCACATACACCCCCTAACACAACCAAAACACCATTACCTCTGCTCTGGTATTCCCTATCTCACCACCACCCAATATCCATGCCAATAAAACCCTTGAAACTACCTAAAAAAAAGACTAAAGTATGCGATTTAGTCATGTTTTTCCAAGAAAATGGTGACATTTAGGGTTAGGATTCATCCCAATAGACCAAGGGTTCTTATCAAGAGGTTTCTAAAAGCTCTTCCCCTTTTATAAAAAGAGGAAAAAAAAGAGAGTTTTGAGTTTAGTTTTTGAAGTTTGTTTGATCTGGGGGGTAAGGAAAAAGAAGAAAAAGGAAAAAAATAAAGAGAAACAAGAGAAAAGACAAAACATTAATAGCAAGATGGAAGAATAAATAAGCTTATTGACATGAGAAATCGAGTTTTCTAAGCCTAGAGGTAAGAAGGGGGCAAGAAGAAGAGGAAATGAAGAAAAGAGAAGACAAAATCACCCAGAACCCCTTCACCGCCATCACCACCACCGTCTCCGCCACCGACAACAACCGCACAAGTCTTTTTCGCATGATCTCTCTTTTTTCTTTTCTTATTCTTCTCTGCAACTTGCAAGTTTATTGTTGAAAATACTAAAAAAATGCATATTCTAATATTCATCGATGTATTTTTACTTTATTTTTATCAACTTTGCATTCACGACAACTTTATTTTATAAAACATCACTTTCACCTTTTTACATACGCAAGTGCATGTGAATATTCATTTTCAAAAGCATGTTACTATTCAAAATGCAAAATACTATTCATTGTACTATTCACACGTGGTTACTGTTCATTTGTTTTTATTACAAAAATGGTTTCTCCTTTTTATGTATGTATATACGTGTAAACAAAAATTCAAATAAAAAAGATTAAAACAACATTGATGAGTTTTCATCAAGTTAGCGTCATGTCTTGGGTTTTAATAGTTAGGTCAACATGACTTTAAATTTTTAGGGACCGACATAGGCCTACATGATTTGTTTTAACCTCAAAATGAGTTTAAAATTGAGTTGATGAGTTTTCATCAAGTTAGTGTCATGTTTTAATTGAATTTGAATTTCAACAATTTGGTTAGTGTGTCTCATTTTAGTGACCAACATAGGCCCTGCGTGATATTTTTTAACTTTAAAATGAATTTAACAATGAGTCGATGAGTTTTTTTAAAATCATGGACCAACATAGTTTTTACACAGCATTAGTCTCATCTCGTTTTATGAAAATTTTATTGAGTTGCAAGACTCGTGTTCTAAGGTCCGACACTAACTCCATGATAATCCATTAATAATAAATATCTTGCAAATAAGCTTATAAAATAATAGGTCAATTAATAACATGCATGAAATAAATTTAGAAAACACATAACTAAGGTAACCTTTTATTTAAAATGATGTGGAAAAGATGATTTTTTTTTCTTCTCTCAAGCATAATCAACTTTTTACTCAAATTTATATAACCAGTGCATGTTTTAGGATTCTTAGTCTCCTTGAAAAACTAGGTGAAAAATCAGATTTTTTTTCCAAAATTCCCTCGATAACCATTTTAGAGCCCCACTCGTGTCATGTGTAACAACAAATATTATGAATGGCTACACAAAAAAGTGTTCGTTCACAATATATGTTGTAAGCTCTTTAAAAACTGAGTAAGAATTGATATATATTTTATTAAATAATATTTCTAATATATTTTTAATTAATTAATTAATTAGATTTTATTTAAAAAAATTCAATAAAATTAAGTTTAATTTACAAAACTAAACATCAATCTAATGCATGAACTTTTTTTCATCGTGATAAACCCCTAAAAAACAAATCATTAAATCCTATTCATAACCATGGCTGTGTAAAAAGGATTAAATTAAAGAAAGTAAATTGTTTGGTGACCTAAATGAAAAATATCTTAAAGAAGATAAAAAAAATACAAGCACTGCCTATGTCCACACAAAAACAATAATGTTTTTGTAGAGTAAAGTGTTAAATATAAGCACTGCCTTCTCGTGTCAGGCCACGGAGGGCTCTACCGAGGCCTGATGTCATTTAGCAAGTGCACAGAACATCTCTTCTTATTTTGATCCACAACAATAAGTGGCCTGACACTAAATTTAATAATATTGGCTGTAATTATTTTTTAAAGTGTTTTTTATTTAAAAATATTTTAAAATAATATATTTTTTTATTTTTTAAAAATTATTTTTGATATTAATAAATCAAAATAATTAAAAAATACTAAAAAATATAAATTTTAAAAAAAATTTAAAATTTTAAAAAATATAAATTGAACCGTATTTCCAAACAATTAAATGTTGCAGCCGGTGACAAGTCATGACTTGTGATTATTGTGTGGAATATGGTCACAGGAAACCGGATCTATTGAATGGCCCCTACGCCCAAGGCTGGTGCGAGTCCAAGAGCATGCGTTTGAGAGGGCAAGGTAAATCCGGCCTGGTCAGGCAGGTTGATTCGAGACTTGATCGATTTGGGATTAGAATTGAGTCAGGTTAAAGAAAAAATAGAGAAAGAAAAAACTCGATGTGACCCAGAAGACCCGGTTAAAAACTTAGTTGCAACCCATTGATTTTTTTACTAAAACTCGTCAAAAACTTAGTTACAACTCATTAATTTTTTTGACTAAAACCCGGAACCCAGGCCGAGTCTAGGGGTGGTCCCCCGCGCGCGCGCGTGTATATATATATATATATATATATATATATATATATAAAATTAGATGAAACATATATTTCAAATAGAACCGTCCTTGAAGCATATTGTCATCAAGAAACTGAACCGCACACCACTCAACCATTTTCACATTTCACAATTCACAACTCATCTATCCAACCACCATGACATTTTACCTCACAGCTTTAATATTGTGTTTTGCCATCTGCTGCAGAATCTGATGCCACGTCTCTCTCTCCCTTCATCCGATCCTGCGCCAAACACTTTCTCGCCATGGACGGTCCATACCATTTAGCTCCATACAATCACCTTTATATGCCTCCAAATATACCCATACGATAGAACGCTGGACAGCAGTAATCTTGCTTCCTATTTATCAAGTTGTTTGTTTTTATATTTTAAATTAATATTTTTAAATTATTTTAACATACTAATATTAAAAATAAAATTTTAAAAATAACAGCTAATTCATTACACGGTGCCCTTTTCAAATTCAATCGGCTTTGCCCCAATATCCACTGGCTTCATATTTTCACACTCAAACTGCGCATCTCCTCTTTACATCTGATCTTTCGTATCAATCATTTCAAGAAACCCGGTACGGCATTTTAATTAATTAGGACTTGTCCCTCTAATTTTTTGAAATCTAATCACGATATCTTGAAGATTAAGGATCTAATTATCTTGGAAGTATTCTCGTACACTCCTTCCGCTTACCACTGATTTCTCTGTAATTGACAGGAACTTCTAAAAGTTACAAGTCCATCAAGGATCGCTTTGCTACCATTCAGCATACATGCATTAAATTTCTTCGTCGTTCAATTCGCTAAGCTCAATTGCTTGCACTCGAATTTTACTTTGTACTATTTTGCTTTTGATTAATAAAATTATTTAGCTTTTTTTTAGAAATAAAAATATTTTTTTTCATGGAATCATTAGTTATTATAAAAATAAATAAAATTAAATATTATTTTTTCATTTTTATTTTACAATGTAATTACTTTGTTATCATTAAAATAAAAAATTAACATTTAAGCTATTTCATTACCCCTGAGATTTAAAAAGTTTTGCAGAGTTATTTTATTTTTTATATTTAATTATTTGATAGTTATTTGGTATTATCAAAGGCAACAAGATAATTTGATAAATAAGCAAATTAAATAGTTGGTAAAAATTATTATTTTTTTTAATGTTGGCAAAAAATTAACTCAACCAATAATAATCTAGTTGCATCGAAAGTAGTGTGTGAGAGTGTGATAGCGGTTGTTTTCCAAAGTATTTTTGACTTGAAAATGCATTAAAATAATATTTTTTAATTTCTTAAAAATTATTATTAATATTAACACATCAAAATAATTTGAAAAAAAATTAATTTAAAAAAACTAATATTTTTAAAAATAATTTTGAAACAAAAATACAAACAGGCTACTAAGAGTAAAGACTAGAATCTGCGAGGGACCTTCATGCTGAAGCTAATTAGCCATCTTGGCGTGCAGGACAACTTTCTTACCAAAAGGGGCAAAGAAATAAGTAAAAATAACAAAACTTGTAATGACTAACATTTTTGGGAAAGCCTATGGCTAGTTCATTCGACACCCAAGAGGTGGACTTCAGAGGAGAAGGAAGACATCTCACAAGAGGGTTGGACGTTAAGTGATAAAATAGTAAATAAAAATATGAACTTTGGCTTGAGAAACAAGTTAAATTAATAAGCTCTTGATCAGGATAAGATCATGTAGGCACAAAACTTCTTCAGTATTTGTAATTTTGTTAGTGTGAAAACAGGATTATGTAAAAGCTAATTAGGATATTTCTGCACCTTTGGGGTTAAGCTCCTTCCACAAGAGATAAAAGGAGTGACAGAGACACAGCACCAAAGAGGACATGTTTTATTGCAGCCTTGTCATGAAAGGGAATTTTAATAAAAACCAAAAGGAACAGTAATATACAAATCCCCTCTGTCTAAGCAAGCCCCTGCGTTGTTTAACCCCTCTCTATTTCTTTCCAACCCTTTACCTACCATTAACAAAACCCAACTTCTTCTTCCAAATGGGGTGGCTTCAGTCCTTCGTCTCCCCATTGAAGAAGTTCTGGGATCGTCTTCACTCCACCCACAGAAAGCGTAATTCCCTGTACCATACGAGTATCTTTTCTTTAATGTGTCATTTACCATCTCCGCAGTTTGGTTCTGAGATTCCAAATCTTTCTTTCTTTGCTCACCTTTTGTTTCTGATTTCACAGACGTAGTCACATTGAAGGCTTTTACGTCTTCTACTTTATAAATTGGGGGACCAAATCACTGACAGCAGATATTATTGAACTTTTCATTTACAGGTACAGGGATATACATTCTGTACAAGGATGTGAAGTCTTGCCCGTGTGAAGACGTGCATGTCCTATGGTCAATGCTGGTCGAATCACATCCAGCCGCTGCTTCTTTGCAATCAAAATAATTATGAAGTCCCGACGAAGACTTTTCTTTTCTGTAGAGTGTAGAAGGATGTTTGCTACAATATGAATCCAACTAGCTCAGTTTGGCTAGATGCGATGTTCAGGAATGTGAATTAAGTACAAGAAGATGGACCTGCCGTTTCTCACGATGGATATACAGGTCGAGGCAGTATTTATAGCTGTTCTGCTACCAGCATGTGAAGTCCTCTGGTTTGCCGATATATATGTTGTATATAGTTTGATCATAATGTGCTTTGTGTACATAATTATGCACTACATTATGCTCATATATGCTATGTTTTTCCTTCTTGTATAAAGCACACTAGTTTCGTTTTCCCGCTCTATATCCAGAATACAATCAAAGGAAATCACCTCTCTGGTTTTCCCAGAAATCATGGCTAGGTATCTCTGAATCATCTATCTTGTAAGAAAAGAAGGAAAAGGAATTGGGCATCCATGATGTACTTTCTCTTTTTTAAGCCAGTCTAGTCCATGCTTCCTTTCGGATCAACCCCTTTAACCACCGGAGCTTTTTGCTTGCTGCTGTCAGCATCGTAGCGAAGCATTCCACGCATTCTTTTATACTAGATTTAAAACAATGTGCTTTCATGTCCAGATCGTGTATTGTATGTATAATTTATTATTCTATGTAACTACCAGCTTTGCATTCAACTAAACTCCAATTATAAATAATCTAGAGTTGGCCATCAAAATTGAGCCTTCGACTAGTGGGGATTCTAAGATTTCCAATTATTTGAATGAGTGCGTGGCAGGCATATCTTCTGGTAAAAATTCTTAACAAGTACAAGTTTCCAAACTCTAAATTCATATTAATGTATTAAAATAATTTTTTTTAAAAAAAATTATATTAAAATTTTATACAAATAATATTTTGACCATACTCATATACACCCTCTTGAACAGAAGGTGCATAGAAGGCCTATAGGAGCCTATCCAGTACTTAATTGTCTCTTTCTGATTTATTTTTCAAGTATTTGACTGCAATTCTTTTCTTTTTTAAGAAAAAACCTCCTCGTCGAAGTGAAAAAGTTTTGATTATTGAAAAAACAATATTATAAATAGATGATTTAATTGAATCTTTTTGTGCAATGATTATGGAATTCTGCCGCGTCATTTGAAAAGAATAATGATAAATTTATTAAAACATGGCTTCTTGGATATCCAAACACCTGTTCCAAGAGTGATGATATTCGTTAGAAGACTGACTTCGAGATAAGATCTTTAAGTTGCAGTGCTCCTGGGATTCAACGCCATACACATGATTCAAAGCAGGAGGATGATGTTTGAATTCATATGCCTTAGGCAACACTACTTGACATCAACAGCTATCTCCTCGTCTCGTCGTCTTTTATATCTGCCTTTTTGTTATTGCTCTATTTAAAATTGCTAATTTATGCGTGAAGCTGAGATTAGACGTACGGACAAAAAATTCTTTATTTTTTTATTTGTTCAATTATCATGTGGCTAACTAGAGACGAGAAAAAACTGAAAAACCAAGAAAACTAAAAAAAAAAAGTGAAAAAACCGAATCATAAAAAAAACCCAATTAAATTAATTAAAATTTTAAAAAAACTGACCGGTTTGGTTCAGTTTCAGTTTTATAAGTCTGAAACCGAACCGAACCCCAATTGAAAAAAACTGAGTTAAATTGGAAAAACCAAGCCAACTAGTTTTTGTCCTAAAAACCGAACCGAACCGAAACCAGTTTCTATTTTTTTTTTAAATTTAATTTGGTTATTTTTTTAATAAAAACCGAACCAAACGAAATGATCACCTTATAATTAACTGATGCTTATGTAGAATAGTTGCGAGGATTTAAGCTGGAAATGATTTCCCGAAGCCAAGCATCAAATTTCCACCAGGAAAAACATAAACTCGAGCTAGTCTTTATGTGTAATTAATTTTGTTGTGATATTTGGATGTAGATATTTTTTTTTTCCCGATTCAAAACTCATATAATTGATCTAATGAATTTTATACTGTACAGAACTGGATTGTCCTTTCCGATTCTTAATTCCAACGTAACTGTAGTGGCGAGCCTAGAACTACAAACCCTAACTTAAGGGGTTCATGTTTCATGGGCTTGAGAGCTATGGGACCCATGGTCATAAGCTTGAAAACGAAAGTGATAAGAGACCATCACGGCTTCTAGCCTAGGGTCTTTTTATGACGAAAGGAGGCTACTTGTCCAAATTCAAGGGACTTGGCTCGCCTTCTAAGCCCGATAAGTTGGGCTCGGGATTTATATGCTCGGGTCCAGCACATTGTATTTCTCTTTTTCCTCTTGGTCCCATGGCGAGAGACTTGTTCTGCAGGTATCCAAAAAACGATAAAACCACACATATTGCAATGGATGTTTTGTCTGATAGCGTGTTCGGTGACACCCATTCAGTCATTTCGAACTTCATTAAGCCAAGTTAAGTCATCATCCTTTAAGGTTCAAGGTTATTACAAAAGGCCTGAAGCAGCAGCCTTGTCAATGGCATCCTAAATGAAAAAAACTACACAAAAATCGTCATGTTTCCCTTCTTCTTCTTTTTGACATGTTTTCTATATATTAATTCTTACCATATCTGATAACCAAGACACTTATGAATCTGGTAGAGTTAGAAATCTTCCACGTACACTTTCATCCTGACATCCAAGCAGGCCTAGGGCCAACCTAAGTTGGATCTGGTTGGCATTAATTAATTCATCACCTTCTAGCCGAGGAGATAAGATAATCTTTTTGTTTATTTTCTCATTTTATCCTTACGATACTCATGTTTTTTACCCATTATATTAACACTACATGACATACTTGCATGCACAATGTGAACCTCATCATATAAAATGCTCGTAAAGATTTCATTACTACAATTTCTCCTCATTTTTATCATATATATATATATATATATAACCACGCATTTTATTTCTATGGTGGGAAAAGAGTAAATAAAAAGAGGAAGAACAAAATTGATTGTCTTTATTTACTCGGAGAGCACAATAAAGCTCCAGGGAATATATCTCCTGGCCAACCCTAGCAACCTTTCTTGGACTGGACATCAAACTCTAACACGCGTCGGACGAGAATGATCACCCTGGCAATATGAAGCCAATTCTATCAGAAACACCCTGACTAGCCACCATATGGTTCTTCACGTGCTTTAAGTATTCAATGCGTGTTAATTATCCATGCATCGGTTCGTGGTTTACATGTTCTTGACAACTTTCTTTATCTTTTTTTTTTAATTTAGCCTTTAAACTCAGGGGTGCAAAGTACTCTTACAATATTGTAGAAAAAACTAAAGCCAGCTCTCGACCAAGTCATTATTTCTACATCATAAAAAAAACCTATATTTTACTAATTTCACGCCCATATTCACCTCACTTCCTTCATCGAGCTACCAGAAGTTGATTGAAATATATTAAAGCCTACAAGAATATTGACGTCGACATACCTTTAAAGCATGGCCAGTACTGATCTTGCGTGGAATTTATTTACCAACACCAGAGTTCACATCTAACTACAGTATCTTTTTCCTGTTAGAAATCTTCTTGCAAATGGCAAATTGAGACAGAATTGGCCCTCGTGATGTAGTAACTTTTGAGACCAAGTCACTTTGATTGGGAAAGCTGACCCTCCATCAATCCAAATTGAAGAACTCTTGTCTAACCCAAAAAGAATAAGAGTAAAGCTAATATATATTCCCTGAGAAACTAGAGGAAAAGCAGTAACAACAAGATGCAAATCTTACAATTCTTGTTTCTCCATTAGTAAAAATATTAGCTAACCAGTTTACAACTTCTAGTTCCGGTTTTTAATATCCATTTTAATTTCAATTCTTTGTTTACATAGTAAAGAAAAAAAAAAGCATTGAAGTTTAAATAGCGATGCCCTCGATTTCCACTTTCAAAGCTTCAATTTTGACAAAAACTACTACTCTTTTTTTAAAATAAAACCCATTAGTCATAAAAAAAATAAAGCGGCAGATATATATATATCACACGCAGAACTTCGAATCACTTCACTTTCCTTTCCCTTCCTCTTATAGTTTCTTGAGAACCAAACAAATTCTTTCAATTTCATGCAAAAAGATTAACAGATTGATAAACCTATAAAGAAATTAAGCCAAGAAAAAAAACAAGAAGAAGAGGTGATTAATTACCTCCAACGTCAAGGCCGACGTACCTAGACCAACATCCAACCACCGCCAAAGCTTTCATAACAAACCCTTTGCCGCTTCATCGCTCTTATTGCAGTTGTTATAATACTTCATCTCTTTTTTCTGTCTGCTCTGATGTTTTCAGTTTTTGCAAGGTTTAAAGCAGCTGGGGGTTTCTCTTTCCTTCTCTCTGCGAGCAAACCCTGTGCCAAGCCTTCTCTCGCGCCACCAGCCCGGCAGCTAATTGAGAAATGTTGCAGTACTCGTTATATATATATATAGCGAGTACTTTTCATTTTGCTAGAATAGTTAGCTAACTGAAGAACAACAATACTATACTTTTTATTCACTTCCACCTACTATTATAGCTAAGGACTTGGTTTAGCTTGAATGGTTGTGGATGCTCGAGCAACTGTATTATGTTAAGTCATTTCATGAGTTAATATGAGGCCATAATCGTCTTTTAGCAAAACTTTAAACCTCCAGCAATACAAATATGACCGTTGCTTGGTGGGCACAAATACGAGGGTTTACTTTATTTATAATTGCACTATTTTTTTAATCTCGAGTCCTGATAAAATTTGTTTTCGTATTTTAAAATATTTAAAAAATAAATAATTTTTTTATTTAATTTTTTATTCATATTAATTTTTTATTTTTACATCATTTTAGAGTACTGTATCAAAAATAATTTTACTGGCATAGCATGATCATACGTAAAATATACCTCTTTTATATTTCCGAGGAAACAATATCCACCAACACTTTAGGAGCTTTACCCACCAACTGAATTCAAGTATCGATTCCTTTGCACAATAGTTTTTTATAGCTTCCAAGATTAAAAGATTAAAATATTTATTTATTTTTTATTCGAGGATGGTGGGATTATAAAGTCTTTAATAATTGGAGCAGGATTTTAATGCAATCAAAAAATAATTTACGTACGTCCTCAAAATTCATGATCACGATATTTATTTTTATGAACATACTAGTTTAAATAAAATTTACCTGTTTAAAATTTGAGAGATAAAATTTAATTTTAGTATTTTAAAGTCTGGCCTAAAAATGTCCTGATTATTAATATTAAAAAAAAACTAAAAAAATAAAATTATCTGGCTAATTATTAAAAAATTGTCTCCTCGCAATTTGCAACTTGCATAAGAAGCAACTATTGACCTTTATTTTTTTAATTTTATATGATACATTTCAATTTTATTAAGTATAAAATAGTACAAAATAAATTGCTATTTCCAAAACTAATTAAGTGGTTGTGAAAATTAGATTAAACCACACATGCAATTACTAGCAATAATGGTGAAATAAGGTCTTCTAAGTGACTGTTGGACCACTGGAAAACATTAAATTGGACTTTAAGATCTTTCATGAATAGGGTTATTTTTAACCCATGTTTAATTATTCATGAAAGATTTCATTTCTATATATATAACCATTAATTAGATAATATAAATGTTCAACAAATCACGCAATTATGCATAATTACAGTCCCTTGTTTAATTAATGAAAGATAAATTAAACAGTAAATTTGATAATAAAATAAATAAAAGGTGCTCATCAGATATAAAACCATAAATATTGGATATGATTTTATTAAATGAAAATAAAAAGGGAAGAACAAGTAAGAAGAGAGATAAATATGGTTGATCTTCATCGATTGATAACACTGTTACAATTTTTTTTTTTAAAGATAAAATTAAAAAAAATATATCAGGTTTCATGCGTAGAAAAGTTAAATATCTGTTAAATCTTGAAAACATGATAAGAGAGGTAAAAACACTCTCATTTGTTGTCCTATTTGTTTTTGCGTTTTAAAAGTGTTTTTGAAAACTTTTAAATTTTGTTTATTTTTTTCTTTGCTTGAAATTAATATTTTTTTAGTGTTTTTAGATCATTTTAATGTGCTGATATCAAAAATATTTTTTAAAAAATAAAAAAAATATTATTTTGATACATTTTTGAATGAAAAACACTTTGAAAAGCAATTGCAACCACACTTCTAAATCATCATAAAATTGTTAAAAATCTTCTTTCTAGATTGATAAATCTAGAGAAATGTCAAGATTCAAGTAGAGTGGAGGGAAGAGTAAGAAGAGAGATAAAAACATTTTTATCACTCGGAAAATCATAGATATGTACATTATAATTTTCTCTTTAGAAAGACAAAGTTAGAGAAAAGATCTACGTGTGTATTTGATATTGTGATATAAAATATTTTTTTTAAAATATTTTTTACTATAAAATATATCAAAATAATTTTTAAATTTTTTTAATATACATCAGTACATCAAAACTATTAAAAAAATCAATTTAATGATTTTTTAAAGATAATAAAAAATCTATTTTTTTTCTCAAATATGATATCGAACAAAGAGAATCTAAGACCAAGTATTTGATATTTGGGTCTTTATTTAATATACAATGCAAGTTGAAATTGGATTTTACTGGGAGAAATTTTAATTAAAAATAGGATTGTTGAGAATTTTTATATAATTGCATTTTATTAGTTTTTTTTTTTTGAAGAAATAAAAATAAGTAGAAGAGAAAAATTTTAGATTAAGTTATTCTTATTATTTTTTATGAGTGGTAGATTTTATTTTTTGTCCACCACTGGTATTTAATTATTTCTTCAAAGTAAATTTAACACAATAATTAATATAATATCAACACTTACCCATGTTTACCGTAAAGTGTTTGTTTCGGTATGCAGTCCAATTTATTTTTTATGAAAATTTATTTTTTTTATTATTTTAATGTGTATTGATGTTAAAAATAAATTTTAAAAATAAAAATAAAAATATCTTAATTCATTTCTAAATAAAAAATAATTTGAAAAGCAACCACTGCTACATTCTTAAATACTTAAAAATTTTGTATTTTTTATGGATGCAAAAAGTCTTAGATGATCATAAATTAACAAAGAGTTTGATTATCAAACTCTATCGATAAAACATGTCATATCCTTATTAATGCTAATGCTAGGTAAATCCAGTCTAAATCTTCTAAATATTAAGATATAATTGCCCGGGTGGATTTTTTTTTTTTTTTTTTTTTATAAAATGCAAAGCAAGAGAGAGATGTTGAGTAGACAACTGAAGTAAATGTTCTCAAACCATTTATGAATTCGTCACCTTCAAAAATTGGCTGGAATTATTTCTTTTCAAGGGCGCATATGTTTGATGGAGGGAAAATGAAAACCATAGTCCATACAAAATGACCATCCTGCACATGCCTTAATGTTTTATTGGACGGCGAAACCATGCTCGATGTTATGTTAATTAACGTAAAACCCCCCAAAACTCAAAAGGACCCGATAATAAAATGGCCGAGTGTCCCGATCCTTCTCTCTTAAAACCCCCTGGCTTTCTCTTTTCTCTATCTAAACCCAATCCCGGCACAACAACCTCCGACTCGCCTAGTCCTTGCCTGGTCAGGCCCGCGCTTTCACACGACTCCGTAGCATCCTATAATCCTGTCTCGTTTACTGCATTAGTAAGTTTTTTTTTTCTTCTCTCCCTCACCACTCTCATTTTTTTTGGCAGATTATTCGTACATATTTTAATTTATTTTCTTGAATGTCAGGTTTTGATCAAAGGTTTTTTTTAAAATCTTTCGTAGATCCAGCTCGCGGTTCTTTGATCATCGAATTACTTTAATAGCTGAATAAGATCAATGGAGGTTATTTACTTGTGAGTTTTATTGAGGAAAGTGAATTTTCTAGGGATCTCTTTTTGATAGAGGATGAGAGAAGGGTTGAGATCTAGTGTCAATTTATTGGCGAAAATGGAGAAAAATGAGGTTTCTCCGAGCAAGGAAACGGTTACTGAGAAAGTTGGTGGTTTGAAACAAGGAGATTATGAATTCACTGACGAGGAGAACCCGAAATTGAATCAAGAAGAGGCGTTAAAAGAAGAAATGGAAGTGGATCAGAGAGATAGGCTTAAAATCGAAGAATGTGAAGGAGGGAATGGTTTGAGGGAGTGTAATGCTGTTGAGGGTAGTACAAATAGAAGGAAAAGAAGTATGGTTGATGGTGAGGGAGAGATTGAGGATGGTGGTGTTGAAAAGAAGAAGCTAAAGGAGGGTGCGGATGGTGAAAATGTGGTTGTCGTCAGGGTTCTGCGGTCAAGGTCTGTGACAAAAACTAAGAGTAGGAAGGAGGTTGATAGAGGGCAGCAGACCGGAGGGAGTGATGGCTCTGAGAGGAAAAGGGTTGAGGTAAAAATAGAAGAGAGGGATCATTCTGATGGTGAAGGCAGTGGGAAATTAGATAATGAGGCCAGGGATAAATCAAAGCAAAATCATGGTAGCTCACCCAAGGACCAGAAGAGTGACAGGACTGAGAAGAGATTGGCTGAGGTGAAAAAGAAAGATAGTGATCATTCTGATGGTGAAGATCCTGACCAGTCAGATAACGATGCAGGGAGAATGTTAAAGCACAAGCGTGGGAGGCCCCCCAAGGCTCAGAAGAGTGATGGGCCTGAGAAGAAAAGCATTGAGGTGGTAAATGAAGAAAGTCATCAATCTGCTGGTACAGAGATTGAACAGGCAGATAATGAGGCAAGGGAAAAGTTAAAGCCCAAGTGCGGGACACCCCCCAAGGTTCAGAAGAATGATGTGTCTGAGAAGAAAAGGGTTGAGGTGAAAAGGGAAGAGAGTGATCAATCTGCTGGCGAAGAGAGTGATCGAGCACATAGTGGGGCAAGGAAAAGATCAAAGCATAAACATGGAATGTGCCACAAGGGGCAGAAGAGTGATGGATCCGAGAAGAAAAGAGTCAAGGTGGGTAAAGAAGGCAGCCATCAATCTGCTGGTGAAGAGAGTGAACTGTCAGGTAATGAGATGAGTGAAAAATTAAAGCCTAAGCGTGGGAGACCCCCCAAGGCTAAGGAGAGTGATGAGTCTGGGAAGAAAAGTATTGAGGTGGTTGATGGTGACTCTGCAGAATCTTCTGGTCAAGAGAGTGATGAATCTTATGGTAAAGTGGGGAAGAAGCGGAAGCCTAAGCGTGGGAGACCCAGCAAGTTGAACAAGGGTGTAAAGGTGGGTGGGCTGAGGAAAAGACAGGGGGGGGAAATGACAAGACATAATAAGAACCACAATGTGGGAGCTAGAAGTGCAGTATCTGGAAAGAAACTTGGGAAAAAATCTAATGCAACAAAGTTGGCCACAGCTAGGAAGAACAAATGCAGCAATGATGAAAAGGAAGAGGGGAGAAGTAAACAGAAGGCAGTAGTGAGAGAAAAAATTATAGAACTTCTTTTGGGTGCAGGCTGGACAATTGAGCGTAGGCCTAGGAATGGTAGAGAGTACTGTGATGCTGTGTATGTTAATCCTGAAGGAAGGACTCATTGGTCTGTTACCTTGGCTTACCGGGTGCTTAAGCAGCATTATGAAGGTGGTGGTGGTGATTCAAATACTTGTAGGACTGGTTTCAAGTTTACTCCTCTACCAGATGAAGAACTCAGCATACTAGCAAAAGTAATAGGCAAGGAAAGGAGTGATAAAAATAAAAAGAAAAAGAAATGGAAGCAAGTGAAGGATGGGAAAACAGGTGAAGGAGTTGCAAAAGAGAAAAATAAGAAAGGAAAACTGCACAAGAGAAAACAGGATGCTGTGGCAATTCCTGGACGTAAGAAGTTGAAGGACAGTACAAAACGGAAATCTTCTCTCTGCGAACAGGATGACTGTGCGGGCATGTCAGATGACGGAACAACAGTCAGGGATTATAAGCAACTCAAAACACATAATAGAAAGCGGTGTGCTCTAATGATTCGCAACTCCAAGGAGGGTGCAGGTTCAGATGGTGGTGGCTATGTGCTTTATAATGGGAAGCGAACTGTACTCGCCTGGATGATTGACATGGGCACTGTTCCATTGGCTGGAAAGGTGCAGTACTTGAAACGCAGGAAGACACGAACAGTCCTGAAGGGTAAAATCACAACAGATGGCATTCAGTGTGATTGTTGTGGTGAAACTTTTGCAATCTCGGACTTCGAGGTTCATGCAGGCAGCAAATCCTGCCAGCCACTCAAAAACATATTCTTAGAGAATGGACCTTCACTCTTGCACTGCCAGCTAGAGTCATGGCATAGACAAGATGAATCTGATCGTAAAGGGTTCCATTTTGTTGATATTGATGGTCAAGATCCAAACGATGATACATGTGGGATCTGTGGAGATGGTGGAAACCTTATTTGCTGTGATAGTTGCCCATCAACATTTCATCAAAGCTGCCTAGAGATAAAGGTACGCATTTACTTTTGCATTCCTATTATTGTCGCTATATTTAGAAGATCACATTCTGCCCATGCACGTGTCATTATGCTATTCTTGGGTCAGTCCTGAAATCTTGCCTTCAAGGTTCTCCAGATTACTTGTAGTAAAAAATTTTCTCCGGGTTATGGAATACCTTAAGGAAATAAAATCTCAAAATAGAGTTTTGTTATTAGATATTAAGAAATGAATGGTGGAAAAATTTCTGGTGAAGCTGCCTTTCCATATTAACTTATTTGTGTAAAGCTTAAGATCATCCTTTCTGCTGCTGCTTGTAGAATTGAGCTTCATTCACTGTAAATGCTATCGTATTATAGATTGTTTTCTTGCAGCAGAATTTCCCTCTGGAATCTGGTATTGCACATATTGCCCATAGCATTTTTTTTTATGAAATAAGATCAGCTTTTTTGCTGTTACTCATAGAATTAAGTTTGGTTTTCTTTAAATGCCATCATGTCATTAATATATTGTTGTTGTTTTTTCTTGTGGCAGAAGCTCCCTTCAGGGGTCTGGAATTGCACATATTGTTCATGCAAATTTTGTGGGATGGCTGGTGGGGATGCATGTCAGATGGATGAGAATGATGCTGCTGCCCGACCTGCATTGCTGACATGTTGTTTGTGTGAGGAGAAATGTATTGACTCAATCTTCTCAGTGATTTAATGTATTTTTGTTCTTTCCTTTTCCACCATGCTAAATTGTCTACTATTTATTGTTATTTAATTGATGTACATTTAATAGATCTTCTGCTGCAGATCACCACTCCTGTATTCCTGCTGAGGACACTATAAATGATTATCACAGCAGTCTATCCTTCTGCGGGAAGAAATGCCAAGAGGTATTATTTTAGTTACCATTGTATTGTTATAAACTATAATCTTGGATGTTCTGTTGGACTTGCAAATCAAAATTTTGTCGTTATTGGCATTTCTTTGCTTTATATCTTACTCCATATTTTCAAGTGACAAGAAACCTTGGCAGCTTGTAGCGTATTGCTTGATTTTATAAAACACATTCACTGATACTCAAAAACCTTTTGTGTGAACTTCATGGAAATTTGATTGCCAATGTGTGTTCTATGTCACAACTGAGTTTGAAGTTGAAGAGTTGCCTACTTTTGGAAGTTATTAAGCTATTCTACAATCTCATCTCATTTAGATCTGAACGTGGTTGTAATTTGGTCCTAATAAGACATGAAACCATTTTTGTTTTTGCAGCAAATTTTCAGGTGTTCTGTTGGCTTGTAAACCCTGGGTTTTATAAACCCACTTTTGATTGACGATGCAAAACTAATTTCTACCTGCAAATTCAATGTGTGAGTGGTTAGACTTTAGAGAAACACGGACATCACTCTGGTGTAATGTTAAGACCTTGATTCATGGATCACTGCTATTTTGTGTCATCCATTCTACACAATTCTATCAGTCCCTAAAATCTGCTATGGGCCACGTCATATGTGAAGTGGGATTTGGCAACAGGAGTCTGGAATATAAATAATTGATTTTTTGACTTCGTTGTGACCCTTAATATTTTCTATACTTGGAGATTATTCATGTACTTGATAAATACTCTGATATCAGTAGCAGTGGTTTGTTTCTCCTGAGTCCTCAATAAAGTGGAGTGCTTCTATTTAATTGGTTTAATTTAAACAGGTTCTAAGACAACTTGAAAATGAACTCTATTATGTGCATCAGAATTCACTTAAATGGTTTTGTTTCTGCCAGTTACATGATAAACTACAGGCGCTTCTTGGGGTTAAACATGAAATGGAAGAGGGCTTTGCATGGACTGTTGTTCGCCGATTTGATGTTGGCTCTGATATTACACTCAGTGGAATGTATCGGAAAGTTGAATGCAATTCCAAGGTAGCTGTTGCGTTGCACATAATGGATGAGTGCTTTTTGCCCATGCCTGACCATAGAAGTGGGGTTAACCTGATTCGTAATATTGTATATAATTTTGGGTAAGCACAAGTATATTCACAAGTTTGAAATTGTCATCATTAAGCTGAAAAAACCAACATTGCTGATCTTTCTTTTATTTTTCAATATCTTTTTGGTGTGTGCGCGTGCTGGGGGGGGGGTGTTGTTAGTTCTTTGTGGATACATCACATTTGTTGGTGTGTTCCAACTTTGGGAGAAGCATTTTATTTTGATGTTCATATTTTTAGTGGTGGAATCACAACTCACAAGCCTAGGCAAGAGGTGCCCTTTCTGTTTTTCCCGATTGATTACCACCTTTAAAGTATATTATGGAACTGGTTGAGGAAGAACAGATCATAAAATGATGGGAATTGTCGCTGCATACAACTTTATTTAATTTCCCTACCATTCTACCAAGTAGTATGCAATTATTCTAATGGTGGAGAGCCCAAAAAGTAGTATCCTGTTGTGTTGTACTATGCTATTGTGGATGTATGTGGTATTTTCTTTCATATCTTTGGCCTGTCAATACTTAGTTTACAGTTTAACTTGATAGTATTTTATTTGAAAGTGTGCTTTTGAATATGAAAAGGCTGTGTTACTCTCTTTTACTTATTGTCCTCACCTTTCCTGTTATATGCTGATAAGGATTATCTACTTCACTGTGATTGCTTTTATGTCGTTGTCAAAAAATTGTAAGCAATTTGTTTTCTTAACGAGTTGCAATATTCCTTTTCAGGTCAAACTTCAATCGACTGAACTACTGTGGTTTTCTGACTGCAATTCTAGAGCGAGGGGATGAAGTAATCTCTGCTGCATCCATCAGGTATATCTCAGCCCAAATTTGCCCTGTGATTGCCACTGCTTTGTGATTTTTTTATCAATGGTTAGTTCTGCCAGTACGTATAACAAAATTATTGGAAATTATAGTTGGAAAAGAATGCATATGGACACAGAATCATTTCTGTTATGAATGTTTTCTGGGATTATGTACTGACGGTTTTCTACCTGACTATTCCTTTTTCTAAGCACTGCCTATACACATGATTGGATGTGTTGTAATTTAAGACATTAGTAACCATCTGCATGAATCATTTTTTACCTTTTCCTATCATTTTGTGAGTGATCAACATCTTTGTTTTGCCAGTAACATCCACTTTGGAGTCTTTTATATTGTTTCTGAGAACAGAAAAATAAAATAAAATTGGATACTATAGAAAACACAGCAAAACTAAATACATGTGAACTTGCCTCTTTTCTTATTTTCTACTTCTGAAGTTCCACCAGCTGCAACCATTTTTTTTTGTCACTTCAATACTTACCACCATATAGCAAGTGGATCTGGTGCCAATACAGCGGAACAGAGTTTGCGACTCATTTTTGAACTATTGGAGTACAAATGTAGTCAGATTGTTGCTCTTAATGACTTCAGCACTTGTGCTCGTGTTCTTTTTTTGCATTTTCCAGAGTACTTGCATTAGTATCTTTCTTGAAATGTATGTATTCCTGTTGCATCTACTTTCCCATTTGTTCTCTTCCTCTTTAAATTGGAATAATGCCAGTTGTGCTGAATGTTGATGCTAAATTTCTGTCTTCCTTCTACTTTCTTCTAATCGACATGTCCATGCATGTGCAAGAAGCAGTTTATGACAATGTAAAAAGTCACAATCACATTAATCAATACTTGGTGAAATAGGATCCATGGGAACCAGTTAGCAGAGATGCCATTCATTGGGACCCGCCACATGTACAGGCGGCAAGGAATGTGCCGCCGGCTTCTAAGTGCAATTGAAACTGTATGTTTGGTATCAGTTACCTTTCCTACTTTTCTGAATTCATGTCTTAATGTCTGACATTTATTGTCACTAGCTTTTTGGAATTTCATTTATATAACACAATCTGTAGTCTCCCTTTTTACTGATTTTACTTTCTGTTTATTTTTGTTTGTCTTTTCTGAAACTGTCATTAGGCTCTCTGCTCTCTAAATGTCGAGAAATTAGTCATACCTGCAATCTCTGAGCTAAGGGAAACCTGGACTTCTGTTTTTGGTTTTAAACAACTTGAAGGATTGAGCAAGCAAAAAATGAGGTACATGAAAATGGTGGCATTCCCTGGCGTTGATATGTTACAAAAACCTTTGTTGAAGGATCATCAGTTTGCTGAAGCATATACGGTTCCCACTGAAGGTATCTGCCATTTTAAATCTTTAATTGATATTAACATATGCAACTTTTTGGGTTTCTCATCTCGCTGATAATTTTTTTTAAACCACATATACATGCAGGTTTGACATCCTTGGAACTCAAGGAACAATGTACCATAGATGAGATATCATGTAATTCTGATGAGAAATGTTCGTCAGTGAGATTTGATTTAAAAGGTTCTAGTGAAATTAGTATACCTCATACTGGCAACATAAATGATCAAGCTGCTGCAGTTGAATCTGGTTCCCTTCCTGATTGCCTGAATGATATTTCCGATGTTACAAGTGAAAATACTAATCTACCTGCTTGTCCCAAGGACAAAGCTGTTGATCAATTGAGTGCGGTTTCTATTTCTTTGTGTGATGCCAATGAACAAACTAGAGAGGTGGCTGAACATCAGAGTGCTGTTTCTGGTTCCATTGCTACCTCTGATTGTGAGAGGAAGCTGAAAGGGGATACACATAAGGACCAGAATGATGTTTCCAAGGTCGAAAGCAAGCTGTTTGACGTATCTTTTATTGGGTCTGAAGCGGCTGACTCTCAAGGGAAGTGTCAGTGCGCTTCCAGGGAGGTTACTGAGACTGTTCCTTGTGAAGTGAAAGGTGAAGATAGCAGCGATAGACAGAACCTCCATTCGCTTGATGATGATTGTATGCCCACTTCAAAAATCATAGCAAGTCAACTCCAGTACTTTGCTTTTGGGCACGAACTTAAAGTTTCAGATATCAATGCTGTTCACTACGAGTCCACTACCTGCAATATTTCCAGTGATATAGTTCAATCAACAACCACAACAGTTCCCCAGAAAGTGCAAGATGCTGTTTATGGTCATTGTGGGGCATTGCCTGTCGACCAAAATATTAGCACTTCTTGTCAGGGCAAGGGGCCTAATGCGAAGGAAATGGTTGTCCTGGCTGCTGCTGATTCCAATTCTGTAGATTCTGATGTCACTGCAAAAGCAGATCTGCAATCTTGCAGAAGTAATGGATCTTGTATTGCCACAGAGCTCATAGCGAGCCCCTGTGGAGTTGATGCGGATGGCATCCATGACCTTGAAGAAGTGTCGGACACAGTTCAAAGTGATGCGCTTTCTCCTGATGGAGGTTTAATTTCTGATGGGCCTCGGATTAATACCAAATCTTCAGAGCACCCCAGTTCTGTTTCTGAGGTCGAGCCTGCTAATTTGACACAGTGCGCCTCTGAACCTTTATGCAATTCAAGCTCTGCTCCTGGTGTTGGCCTGCACTGTGCCTCAGGTGATGGTAATTCATGCGGTGCACCTGAGGTGATAATTTTGTCAAATCAGGCTAGTTGATTCCGATTGGCATACACTTTTTGGCGATAGAAAGATGGCATTTTGTGGATGGCGGCCATGGATAAATGTGATGGGAGTTTTCTTGCAGAACTTGGATGTTCTCTTCACAGACCATGTTTGCAATTTTGTCATTGATTAGGATGCCGATATAGCATTCGGATGCCTCATTTGATGGTGATGATTGATGACAGCTTTGGCAGGTGTTCACAGACAAAGGTTGTCGTCTTAATCATATGCCCATCTAACATTAGAGAGGACATCTTTTTGTACAGTTAGAGCAGTCCAAGTCTTCAGTACTTTCCAAGTCACATGTTAGATTTTAGATGCAATTGAGGGTTGTGCATCTTGACCTCTCCTATGCCCTAACGTAAATGAAAAAAAATCCATTGCTGAAGTTTATGAAAGAGCCTTGCTTGCTGTGATTCATGCTTAACATCCCCCCCTTTGCGCTCTGTTGTTTTCAGGTGCTGATAAAATGGCCATGCTTGATACGCCGTCACCTGCTTGTCTTTTTCCCTGTCGAGAATGGAATTGGTTTTTCGTGGTTAAAAATAAGAGAGAGAAGAAATTTCCCCAGATATGTAAAATTATTGAATTCTATGATACTACGTGAAAAATGTCATCAGAGAAGGCATTTTTCTTCTTTAACCAAGGCAAGTTGCGTCTACACGTTAACATTATTTTATAAATTTATTTTTATTCCCAATGTATTTTTCTTAGATAAATCACAACTAAACTTTTGAGAAATTTGATTGGTAAGTTATTGTTCTCGTCAAACTTTTGAAATAATATAAATAAACTAAATATGTTTTTATTATTTCAAAAATTTACTTGTTATTAGGAAAATAATAATTACCAAAACTCTACGAGTTGTGATGAAATCACTACTTCTATTCATTGCTACAATAAAAAAAAAAATTACAGGGTGCCTTGATACAACAATTTTCAATTGCTTATCAGTGATAAAGAATCGTGAGGGGTATATGCATTTTAACTCATTAAAATAATAAAATGACTATTTTTAACTTTTAATTTTTAGAACACAGTAAAAGGATATTTTTGCCATTCGAATCATAAACAAATATGGCATGAGTATAGGGGTTCTTTTTGGTTATTTTCATATTAACGTAGGGTATTTTAGTTTTTTAACACTTAATTATTTATTTCTTGAGAAAAAACGCTGCTAGGGTGTTTGGAGACGCTGTGTTTTTCAAACAGCACGTGCAATGTCTCCTCGTAGCCATTTATGTTTTTTTTTAATGTCGTTAGAAATGTTGTTGCATCTTTTTTTTTTAGGCCTGTTTATTTTTGTGTTTTAAAAGTATTTTTAATAAAATTTAAATTTTTTTTATTTTTTTATTAACTTCAAATTAATATATTTTTAGTGTTTTTAAATTATTTTGATATGTTGATATCAAAAATAATTTTTAAAAAATAAAAAAACATCATTTGCATGTATTTTGGCATGAAAAGCAACCGCAACCATACTGCCAAACACACTCTGTGGTGTGAAGTGAGAGATGATGATTGTTGGTGGTCATTTTATTTTATTTTTTTATTTTCTTTCCTCTCCTGAAAAGTACATCCATCCTCTTTGTTTTTGATATTACAATTTTCATCTTTATTCTCTCTCCTCTCATAAAAAATACATGCATCCTTTTTGTTTTTTATATTTCAATTTTTATCTTTATTCTTTTTATTTTTAATTTTTGTTCTTGATCCTTTTATTAAAAAAAACTTATTTGTTTTCAATTTAGTCATTTGATTACAATTTGTCATGTATTATTTTTTCTATTTTGATCTTTATTTTTTTTATTTTTAATGTTTTTTCTTGGTTTTTTTTGGTTAAATTTTCATTAGTTTTCAATTTCATTCAATCAAAATCATATACTGCCCTTAAATTTAATTTTTATTTCGATTTTCACCTTCGTTCTTTTAATTATAATTTTTTGTTTTAGATTCTTTTGTGTGATTGATTTTTTTTTCTAGTTTCATCGTTTAGTGTTTGATTTGGTAGGGATTGAACTTTGATTTTTTCATTTATAGTGCTTCTAATCTATGACCCGAGTCATAAGTTTAAAAAGTTAATATAGATTAACATCATCTTTTTTTTGCTCATTTTGTTTTCTGATTTTATCGTTCGACATTTAAAAAAAAAGATTGGCTTCTTGATTTTTTACAATTTCTTTTTTTATTATGTTATCTTGGTCTCATAACTCAAGTCACGAGTTTTGCAGGTTAACTCAGGTTGACTCGTCTTTAATTATCTAGGTTACATGTTTATCATGCTAACTCAAGTTAATCTGAGCAATTTTTTTTTATCTATTTTTAACCATTTTTGTGTTCCAATGTTTTTTTTCTAACTTGTCATGATTTATTTTGATAAGTTTATTTTTCGTTTACTATTGTTGCTTATTTTTTTATCGTGTAATTAAAATATAATCAACTTATTAAACTCGATCGAGCTTGTATTTGTTTTTCTTATTTCTTTTAAACTGTTTGAATAAAAAGTTAATTTTTATAAATAAATTCAGTAAATACAATTGGATGAATATTTCATAATGTGGGATCAAATATCTTGATCTATATATCTATTTTCTGATTTTTCAGTTTTATAATTATCTATTTATTTAATTAAATGTTTATATAAACTTCTTAATTTACACTAAAATTTTTTCTATGTAAAAAACATAAATAAAATCTGCATATCTAAATATTTTTTATATAAAAAATATATAACACACAGGGAATCGCAGGTGAAATGGCTAGTTACAAGTAAATTATGTTTACATTTAATTGACAGTTAATTAAAGAATGAATAGTTGATGAATAAACGAGGGGCAGATCAGTCCAAACACATTTTTAGCACGGCAAAATTCCTCTCTCGAAGCTAACTATATATAACGGCACGCTGTCTGTGTATCTAGGGTTTTGGGACTTCTTCACCTTCTTCACACTCTAAGAGCAGGCGCCGCTTAGCCAAAGACCAACCCTTGCTCCGAAACCCTAGCCCAAAGCCATGGTAAGCATCGAAACCTCTCTCTTTTCTTTTCTTTCATTGCCTTCTTCTCCTTATGCATATGTGTGCTAGATCTATGTACTTAAATAGTTAGTTTGACATGATTGAATTATTTTGATTGATAGTCGCTGGTAGCAAATGAGGAATTCCAACATATTCTTCGTGTTTTGAACACCAACGTTGATGGAAAACAGAAGATTATGTTTGCTCTTACATCCATTAAAGGTATTGGTCGTCGTTTCGCCAACATTGTCTGCAAGAAGGCCGATGTAGACATGAACAAGAGGTGCTTACCTTTTACCATTTCCCGCCTTTTTAATATATTAATCTGTTAAAAATTTCACTCGTCTTTTTTTTGGAATAGAAGTTTCTCCCTTTGATTATTCAATCACGGTTTGTGTTATAGTGATGGTTTGTTACAAGCTCGGTGGCTTGCCTTATTACTGTAAAACAAATGGAAAATTTAGTTAGAGGATATTTATAGATTCCCTTTTTACTAAGTTTGAGGATGTTTTATTAATTTATAATCGTCTTCAATGTTTTTTGGGCAACTGGGAGGTTAGAAATTTGATAAATGAGCGTTAGGGAAGAGCTGGCTGGTTTTATAACTTTTGCTGACTTTCTTCTAGTCTTTGTAGCTGCAAAATTTTTTGGGTTTATTCATAGCTGGCTGTTGATGGATGTCAGTCAATTTTTGACATTTGGGTGGCTGTGTTTGTAGAGCTGGTGAACTGTCAGCTGAGGAGCTTGACAAGCTTATGACAATTGTTGCTAATCCTCGTCAGTTCAAGATTCCAGACTGGTTCCTTAACAGGCAGAAGGACTACAAAGATGGAAAGTACTCCCAGGTTGTTTCCAATGCATTGGACATGAAGCTGAGAGATGATCTTGAGCGTTTGAAGAAGATCAGGTTTGCTATGATTCTCTTTAGACATGATATTTTGGGGAGAAAACAAGATACTTTTTTCTTTTGTTCTGTTAGGTTTTTTGGTTTACTTTAGCTGGTATGATTCTTTTTCTGCAGAAATCACCGTGGTCTCCGTCACTACTGGGGTCTCCGAGTGCGTGGGCAGCACACCAAGACCACTGGCCGTAGGGGAAAGACTGTTGGTGTCTCCAAGAAGCGATGATCTGGTTACACAGATTGTGTTCCCTTGCTACAATGCAGTATTTTTCGGGTTCTCAGTCATTTCTTTTTCAAGCAAAAAACTTTAGTATAACTTAGATTGTTTGCTTGAACTCTGTTTTGTTTTTGCTGGTTGGATATTTCTCTATGCGTTGTCTCTGAGAAGATCATATTTTTGCTTAAATATTTTTCCTTGAGATATCTTTTTGTATGTTTACTTATATTCTGGTTTCTGATTTTGGATGGAGGCATAGGCAAGAACAAGCAACATAAGTGTTTCCTACCGGGTTACCAAACTAACATGTGTCTTCAATGAGATAGAAGCAGTTGCATGATTAGGGGATGGTCTGTAATTGCCAAGAAAACGCATGTCTTAATCTTAATACCTGTTGGACGGTGCCAGTCTTGGGTGTTGTAGTTGGAAACATCTGTATCCTACTGCCCCTCACCGCTTTGATTCAGTAACTTTCACATATATAATAGTATGGCTGTAAGGGAATCAGATTTGTAAACCCTATATCTATACTAGGCTTAAAATAAATTTATAGGATGCAATGAACTTGGAGTGTATTTTTTATGAAGGAATTAAAATATAATTTAACTGTGATGTAAGAGATGTTATCAAGGGTTAGCAGGTTGTGGTGAGCATGATACTGACATAGAAGTGGAGTACCACCTGAAATTGATTTTTTGTAGAATCAGTATGATTTGCACATCGTAGAAGCCTTCCCAATTACACAGCATGCCACTATTTTACAAACAACCAAATGCTATGTCATAGCTTTTCTAGGGAAACTTGTCTCTCAGGAAAAGGTGCTTTAGGATATCAAAATTTATGGATGATATCTTGCACATGGTGAAGGTTCTGATGGTGAAAATTTATGGATTGTCAAGGCATTGTTCTGCGACCCCTTGTTGGAGGACATGGTGGCCTAATGCGAGGCTAATTTGGTTTCCTTTTATAAACCTAACGGCATTGGGATCCTTGTATCAATCTTAGTGCTAGACTGTAGTTGGGTTTACTATTGTATTTATGTTGATACATTTTTCAATAATACATAGGCAAGATATTTTGTTTCTTTTATAACTTTATTCCTTTCTATTTAGAGAGAATATAGATCATAGATATTTGTAACCAATCATTAATCAATTTGGGGAGTAAGAATAGTATTTGATTGCTACAAATATGGATTCCTGAAAAGAATAAGACATTTATTTAGATATTTTCCTTACAATGTCATATATCACTTAGCTTAGATCTGTATGAATAGAGTAGGTACTGTATGAGCAGGCTTGGCAAAAACTCTGTATAGCTTCTTCCATTTCTTGAATATGACCACTTACTATTAGATAGTGTTCATAAATCTCATGATAGGTACCTAAAGATGATCGAGTTGCCATTGAAGCCACGTAGAGCTCTCTAAATTGATTCTTTTCCAGCCATAAGCTCCCATTGCATCATCATAGGAATTATAGGTCGGTCTATAGTCTATGTAACTTAAATAATTTGAGCCACGTCACATATTTGTTAATTGAATGATTTAAATAATATATTAACCACTATATATGAATTAACCCCTATATGCTACAACATATAATTGTTAACTAAGCAATTAAAATAATTTATTAACCTGTTTTACTGTTTATATAAACAGTAAAAGCAACTCCATTAGAAACAAATAAACGGAAAATAGCAAGCTGAAAAGATCCTGGTGGACTCGAGCAACTCGTAACTCAAGTTTGAGGGTTAATTATTATCATGTGTTCGTGGTCATGATAGTTATAGCACTTAGCCAGCCTTGCTTGCTCAGGCTAGGTTTTACCTTGAAACAAAATTTTTTTATTTAAATAATATCATTTCAAGTTTTTTTTATATATAGAAAAAATCAAATCTTTGGTTAGAGTGCCTGCTCACAGATCAGCTTGTCCAAGACCTTGAGTGAGTTGATCCTTGAGTTGGGTCTTAAGAGTACGATTTTGGGAGAAACTGTTGCGTGAACCCACACTCGGCTCATGGTGTACTGGACTCTCGTTAAAATTTCTTCTTGTATTGGACTTGGCTTGGAGCTGAATTTGAGCTGATAGAAAATATTGTGCAGCTGTTTTCAACGAGCTTGTTTGGGCTTGATCCACCCATTTTGATGTAGTATGAACCCACCAAAAAATACTCCCGGCTATTTTAATAAATACTGGAGAATGAAGTATCTTCTTATGGGCTAGAGTCCCCATGTAGTAAAACAGATCTTATGCAGGCCTCTAGGATCACATCATGCCCCAGCCATGAAAAAATAAATAAACAAACAAACATAATCTAAGCATTTATTTTTATTTTTTTAACAAATTGCTCGAGAAAAACTATCACTGTCAAGACGAGAAGCAGAGTTAGCTATTGACCGCTTCGACATCAGAGTTTAAATTCATTCTTTCTGTGGTGCTCAGGCTATGCTTCCTCTGCCTGATCCTATGTTAGCAAGCCCAAGCCAACTGTCTTGCCCATCCATAGTCTCTTTTTTCTGGGTTCTCTATGATGCCTCCACTGCTAAAATTACTCTGTTCTATAGTTTTGGTGCAGTTGTTTATTACGGGATTGAAAACCCTGAACTAACCACACCTAGAATACTTAAAGAAGATAGATAAATATTAGGCTCGAGATCTGGTTTCATTGATGAGCCGGTGCTAGGTAAGAGACCTCGTGAGGGACAAAACCATATGTAGAGACCTGTTTGCCATCGCTATATTCCCAGGAATTACAAGTTGAACCATAATATAATCATATTTATGGAGAAACAAGTCATCATCAGTGGCATCTGTAACTTTCACTGAATCTTCTGTGGCCCATCCTCGTCCTTGAAAACATCATATTAATTGCGCGGGGAACGGAGGACAAAAATCAAGATTCCCTTGTGCTGTCTGTGTAAAACAGTTTTTACTTTTTTAATCGACACAAATTTGGCCACTTGTTAATCCACTAGTTGTCTTGATGCGAAGATTCTTCCAGATTAAAGAAATATGAGAAGCAGGAGTCCTGTGCTTGCTTACAAGACGGATCTACCATCATCTTACTCCTCCTGTAAAAGACAACGGTTTTCTTGTTCTTCACCGGCCGATAAATTAGTTTATATTTTAACATTAGACAGGATTTGACCCGTTCCCAACCTAATAGTCCCCTTGTCTTGATTGATTACCTCTGCAAAACAATGAGAGGACATAATATTAATTGTCTGTGCAAGAACGTGGTTTATTAGAGTTAATTTGGAAGACTAAAGCAAGTTTTAGCTGAAAAAGAAAATGGGATAAGCATGCACGAAAGGTTTAACAAAACTAATTTCAATCTTACACGTGAAGTCTTCAAAATTAATCCAAAGGTTGCAGCTTTTTTTCCACATTGCAGCTAACTTTTTTGTTTCAGTAGAGAAGAAAGTACGCAAAAGGAAAGGAAGAAAACGGGTCTAATGAAATTTTTAGAATTTATGTAACAGGTGATGGATATCAATTCGTCATCCAACAAAAACAAAGCTTCACTATAGAGTGAAAAACGTAATCTCATCAAATTTACATTTGATAGAACAAGCCCTCCAAGTCCCTCGGCTTAGTTGAAAGCTTCTATCCCCAACCAACTATCAAAGAGTGAATTATAGACATCTAGTTCACGAGCACTTGCAATTACTATTAAAAAAAATAAAAGAGGGAGAGAGAGATGGAGTAAAAAGAAAAGGTAGGACAAGTACCTCGCCTTTACTTGTAATCATGCACTGCCTGCATTCCAAAAAAAACCCAATTTCGGGGTGAAATAACAATTTTTCTAATCTAGAACCCGAAAACAATACTAACAAATCGAAAAAAAAAGTTTCCAGCTTAATAAATACAAGAACCAAAAGCAAGGTGGTAGTGAGGGGATAAGGTGCTATAATAGAAGACAAAAGGAGGCTCAATTTTGTTCCCCCACACACATATATATTGCTAAATTAAAGGTAACAAGATTAGACAATCATTTTCCGACACACCACATACTACATTACATGCACTGCCGCGAAATCCCACAGCTACCGGAGGAAAAATCCTCTCCCCGGCGGCCAGCATCTTCTGGCATTTGCGATGACAAAAGACTAACAAGAAGATCAGCAAAAGCTCCAACAATGAACTTGTGGCTACTCTTAGGATTAAGATCAAGATAACACGATAGTAGCTCGTGCAAATACTCCCAATTAGCGTTGACGTCCACCAAGTCACGTGCCTCCACCATCTCTTGCATGGATCGCCGGAAGTCCATGTACGGGTCCGGTGAGTAGGTGGGGACAGCAACACTGTCTTTAACGGTTGGGGATTTTAATAACTGGGGATGAGTACTATTATTACAACTATCAACCAACAAAGACTTGTCATTGGAGGGATTCGTTGTCAGAGCATTGCTGTCAGATTGCGGGGCTACTAGATTGTCTGATGAGTCTGAGGAAGTGACGATGGACGGTGTGGATTCAATAATGGAGTTGGAGCGGCCAGGGGAGGAGAAGAAGAAGCGCTGAGAGGCGTAGGCGGTAGCGAAGTCAGGTTCAGAGGAGGAGGAGGAGCTGGAAGAAGTGGTGGTGGAGGCGGAATCAATGGTGGGGTCATAGAGGGAATTGTAGTTTTTTATGAAGAATGTATGGCTGTGATCATCTGGGGTTAGTAGGGTAGTGGGGGATTGATCATGGGGTGGTAGTGGACGTCTGATCTTAGTGAAGCATAGATTGAGGTTTCTTCCTATTGTGCCTGCCATTATTTTGTTTCTGTGATTGTGCAGGAAAGAAAGAGGGGAGTGTGAAGGTGAATCAAAGGAAAAGAAACGATAACAAAATGGGGGGTTGAGCAGTCTTTTAATTGTGATGGAGAGGAGGGTCCATCATGGTTAATGCCTTGATGGCGCATGTTGTAATTAGTCTTTTGTATTTTTAGTTCAACGGCGACCAGACAGAAGTAAAGGACTGTAAATGTGAACCTTTTATATAGCTGGAGTTTTGGAGTCCTTAAAGCAGCGTTTTATTTCTCGAATTTAATGGCGCTCATATTTTGTTCGCCCACAACGTATGAGTAGCTTTCCTGTTCATATTAACATTATTATTTTAATATAAACATTAATATTAACAAACAAAATTAAAAAAAATATAGTGTTTTTATTTTATATAATCTCATAAAATACTATTCATTCCAACAATATATTTTAATTTATTTTTTGCTCTTCTAATTTTATCTTTCAATATTTAATTTATTAGAGATTGAACTTTATATAATTTGTTGTGGTTTGTTTTTTATGTGGTTATTCTAATCTTGTGTCATTATTGGGTTTACCTGGTTACCCCGGTTGAATTTTTTTTTTAATTGATATATTTTTTAAAAATTTCATCATCTAATATTGGGTTGATTAGGAATTAGATTTTATAATTTGTTTCAGTTTTCTTTCTACAAGATTACCTCGGTCTCATGACCCGAGTCACAAGTTAACCCAATTAGATTCTGGTCACTTTATTTTGTCTCGTTTTAAGATTAATTTTTTTTTTCTAATTTCATCCTTGAATAATGAATTTATTGAGAATTAAATTTCATAATTTTATCTCAATTTTCTTTTTATTGGGATATCCAGCCTCATGACCCGAGTTACGCGTTTGACATGTTAACCTGAGTTAACTCGGGTTGTTTTTTTTATAATTTTTATGAGGTTATCTCGATCTTATAACATGAGTCATGGGTTTTGTAGAATAACACTGGTTGATTGGGGTAATTTTTTTGTGTCCTACTATTCATTGCAATAATGTTTTTTTTTCTTTTTTTTAAAAAAATATGTTTATTTCTTTAGTTTCATCCTTCAACATTTGTTTTATTCGAGATTGGGTTTCATGATTTGTTGTAGTTTGCTTTCTATGTAGTTATTATAGTCTCATGACTCATGTCGTAGGTTTAGTAGATTAACCTGGCGGACTCGAGTTTTTTTTTCAATTTTATCCTTCAACATTGGGTTGATTAGAAATTAGATTTTATGATCTGTTTCAGTTTGATGTCTACGAAGTCATCCTAGTATCATGACTCGGGTTATGTGTTTTGCAGATTAACCTAGTAGACTCGGTTTGTTTTATTGTGTCATATTTTTAGATTAATAGTTTTTCAATTTCATCCTTCAACAATGAATTTATTGGGAATTAGGCTTCATAATTTATTATGATTTTCTTTCTGCGGGGTTATCTCAATCTCATAATTCGGGTAGTGAGTTTGACAGATTAATTTAGCTTAGAGGTTGACCAAACTAAGAGGTCAGGTCCCGGGTCACATAGGTTAACTCGGGAAAAAAAAATATATGTTTGAAGTTTTTAATATCCTTCTTGAAAAAGTTAAGAAATAATATATATGTATGTAAGCTATAAAAAATATGAGGCTTGAAGTATATTATAATTATCTCATATCGAAAAGTTAAAAAACAACTCATATGGATGTATGCTATATATAGTAATCTCACATTAAAAAATTAAAAAACAATTCATATAGATGCATGCTATAAAAAAGAAATATGAGGCATGAAGTGTAATATAGTTATCCTACAATGAAAAGTTAAGAAACAATTAATGTGAATGTAAGATATATATAGTTATCTCACATTAAAAAATTAAAAAACAGTCCATATGGATATAGGTTATAAAAATTAAATGTGAGGCATGAAGTGTATTATAGTTATCCTACATCAAAAAGTTAAGAAACAATCCATGTAAAAATAGGTTATATATAGTTATCTCAAATCAAAAAGTTAAGAAACAATTTAAGTGGATGTAAACTACAAGACGAGATGTGTGGCTACTTATTCATAAATTAGTTTTATATTTTTGAGTTTATTAAAAAAATGTTAAAAAAATTCCAGTCTCACCTGGGTTATGTTGGGTCACCCGGATTTTGGGTTGACCCGGTTTGTCACCCGGGTTTGACCTAGATAATTGCACATTTGGATTTTTATAGGTTGAAACCCTATCAGAACCCTGGGTCTTACGTCAACCTAACGAGCCGGACCAAGTTATATAATTATACTCGTAACAGTAGACTTGTATTAGCAAGTTTGCATTTTCTATTATAACAACAACGACAATAATTATTTTACATTTCAATCAAGTTCACAGGATGTTTAAAATATATTTATCAAGTACTCATATAATTGTAAGCTGATAACAGTAAATTTGTAGTTCAATATGCTTGTAATTTTTATTTTAATCAATAGGCTTATAGTTTTCATTAAAAAAAAAAATGTTCTCTTAGATTAAGAACATCTCCATGATTAATTCAAAATCATTTTAGTTGAGATAGATATATAAAAAAAAACCAAAATATATACTTATTATTATTTATAAATAATAAACTAGCTGCTCCTATACACGGTTCTCAGTCTTGAACAAGCACATATATGTTGTAAAGAGTAATTCGGATAATCAATTAACTACCGAGCTCGCAAAGTTACTTGGAAGGAATTATGTGTCGATGATCACATTCTAACAAAAAACATTATCAGAAGATGATAGTAAAATTACTATTTATAGGACACAAAGAACCTGTTGAGTGGAATGTGAAAGAAAAAAGACAGAAGATAGACTTAGATGTGATCATATATCATGCTAAAAATACGTCTCAAATGCGAAGTCATTATGTAACAATCACCAAAAAAGTTCTAAAGCATAGGGTTACATGCAAATAAGTTTATATATATATAATGGAATTAGAGAAAATTATGCAGACATACTGTCATATTTGCCTTACAAATGATGTTGGTGAAGAATCGTATCCTTACAACAACTTGTCATTTTTGTCACCATTAAAAGGAGGGAGGTTACTTGGATGGCCAAGCAATCGCCATCCAGCTACCTCAATAAATGCAGGATGGGATGTTGATTTCTCCGATGACATGAGCGCGCGCGTAAGAGTTAAGGATTCCTTGTGGAAGCGAGCGATTTTGCAAGTCTTGTTGTGTTACAAGGAAGCTGCACATGCATGCACACCGGCAGAGGTGGAGATCAAAGTCTTCCTTTTGTTTTATTTCTTGGTTCTCTGCACCGTCAATTAACAGATTAATTCAACTCTGGGAGCTGTATGATTGATTTTTACCATTTTTATTATCATGAAGTGGACGAGTGGTCACAATCAGTCCACTGATTATCACATAAGAAAACGATGTACGGTTATGATCACTTCATAAGATTACACAATCAGGCCCCGTCCTGGAGGCTGTGCTTTTGGGTCCCATAATTACCCTGCTTGTTTCAGTGTCTATCACGTTTTAATAATTTGACTTTTGGAGTCAAATCCGATCCCTGGATTCCCTTTCACAATTAAATTTCTTCTCAAAGTAACTTTACTGGACAAGCTAATTAGCTACTCTCAGTTTCACCAGCGAGGAGGATTAGGTATTGCAGTTGAAAGAGTGTTCCTCTCAGCCTTGACCTTGAGTTTAAAGAACCCCTTGTACATTGCCAGGGATATACGTGTGAAGCCATGTAGATATCTCCAATCGTTCAGGCACTAGATTGATTGTGATAATCACGAGGAGCGTAGTTTGAATAATCAGGTTTTGAATTTATTTTTTAAAAATTATCAATTTGAGTGTTATAAATTTTAAAATTATTAAAGATTTACATAATCATTAACTTCAGACTCAGAGAATTAGTTAAAGTGCGCCTAAATTAACCCGAACATCCATTATAAAAAATATATTTTAATTAAAAAAAAGCCCAATACTCTAAGAGGGGGGAGTGTTCTTCTCTTTTAAACTCGGGAAAACACTTTCTATTTTGCACGTTATAATTACATGTTATTATTATTATTTATGTTTATATATTTGCTATTTTATTAAATTATTTTGGAATTTACTGTTCATCATCAATCTTTGTATAGTAAAAATGCTCTGTGAAGGCTTGCTAACGGTGAGTCCCCGCACTATGACCCCCATGTTTGCCGATGTAGAGGTACCGAGCAACGACTATGAGCAAATCCCTGGCTTTGCTTCCTAGTCCTCGACTTATGAAGCAGTGCCCACCATGCACCAGTAACTTACATTTCATAATTGGACTGTTGTTCAGTGCCAGCTCATTAGCAAGCATGTGACCGTACCATCAGAGCCTGATTGTTAATTTCTAGTTTATTTAAAAAATTAAAATTATTTTATTAGAATCCACTTTTCCAAATGAATTCACTTTTCAATAAACAAACAAAGCCTAAAAGAAGCCATGTTTTAAAGGCACAACAATACTGAACAGGTATTAAATTGTGCTAAAAAGACTAACATTAAAATTAATTATTAATTTTAAAACCGGATATAAATTAAAACCATTGAGACTGGTTTTAGTTTTTTATATATATATATATATATTTTATGATAAAAGTATTCAACTAGCTTGTAAACCAAAACTAAGTTTTTCTTAAAAAATAAGATTTGTTTGGGATTATAGTAGTAGTTATGATTGATTGAAGGTATTTTTTATTTAAAAATATATTAAAATAATATTTTTAATTTTTTTTAAATTATTTTTAAGATGAATATATTAAAACAATCTGAAAAAAATATAAAAAATAATGAAAATTCAAGGGAACAACCGTGTTACCAAATAGTTTCTTAAAATAGCATTCTCTTACATCTGACTTATTGCATTTAAATCAATTTACCTCAAAATTTGAACATGAAAAGTTATGGAAACTTTCTTTAACTACTAGGCTAATCATTTTAAGTTGTTTTAGTCAAATATAAGCTATCGAATTAAAAACCAATGCATGGTGAGATTTGAAATATAACCGACCATACGAAAATCTATATATATTATTGAACACGCCAAACTTGACATTTAATAAATTATAAGAAGATAAATAGCTCAGCAATTAATAAGTCCACTTTTTTGAGAAATTAAACTTATTTTGACCTGCTCAATCCAATTCTTGAATTAGAAGTTTGGGATTCTCTTCATTTTGGGCAACAAATCTTGCAGCTTCACCGAAAAGAGGGGATTGGCCATTACTTTCTTGCTAGATTCCCTTATGAGGATAAACTTTTCCACCAAGTCAGGATCTTGAGAGAGAAACATCTATAGCTAGGTTAAAATTCCACAGTCAGGTAAGCTACAAGGATGGTCCAGCTGACTCTACAACGACAGGTACACCAAGCACATGCGTGGTTTCAGAGCATTATATACATGGGCGACCTGTCCAACTTACACTTTTCTTGTGTACGTTCCATACCTCCTTAGCCCCCTATTCGAGTAAACTTGTGCATCAATCATATCACAGATCGATGAGGGTAAACGTAGCATTCCCTCTAAATCCTTGAAGCAACCACCACACTCGAAACTTTTTAAAGTAATGTTTTTGCTGTCCCGAATTCATTTGAAAGTGCATCTAGGAATGATTCTCTTTTAGCAGCATCGATCTTTGACGTTGATAAAAAAAACTTCCCGTTCAAACTCTTTACTTCTTGCACTGTCTTCTTCAGATTTTTAATTTCATGATCTGTTTCTGGTGTAAAATCAGACAATTTAATGTGACTAGATTAATTCCTAACAGATAAGTACTAAAACATTAATTAGCTTGTGTAAAATGGTTGCATGTGCACGAGCGGACTATCTTGCTGCCATTCTTCATTTTTTCTAGAAAATTCATAGTAGCCCTTGTTGGTTTTAGTAGTTTAACTTTTTCCTACTTTCAGGAAATTTGCCTCCTATATTTCTGGTAACTTGTTTATCTATATGTTCTTGGCATATATCTAAATATTTTGGGCAGATTACGCCATGCATATGCGATATTTTTGTTCCAAATAATTCGTTTTTTCGACCTGCTAACACAAGAGTAGTTGTATATATCATCTGTGAGACGTGCCGAGCGAAGATTCCAGCAGGAAAACTCACTTTCTTGGAGCAGCAAAGTGAGAGCTGGTAACCACAAAACAGTTTATAATCAGAAGTTGCTACCTTGAAAGAATGGTTGCTTTATATCCACGAGAAGGACCGGCCAGCCAATATTTAACCACTGCCAGAAAACAGAAGTCTTTTGTGAAAAATCAACATCGTCTCTCTTATCAGTAGCTATAAGAAATCGGATGATTTTTTGTCGTCGAATAACAGCCTGTACACAAGACTTTATTCGTGCTTTCCTTTTCCAAATTTTTCTTCATTTACCCAAAACCAGCTTCAAAATCGGTGGTCCCCTGTCTGAATAGACATTTCCTGCTATCTTTTGCATGGAGGATGCTTAAGTTTATTACAAAACTCCCAGTCACAAAACGGAAAAGATGGACGTATGATATATTCTTACATGATTTGCTAAGATGAATAAAAAAATATTTTCTCCATTAATTTTCCACTCTCTTCGCTGCTGATATTACAAAACTCCAACCCAAATCTTTTGATTCGTTAATGTTAAAAATAAATTTTAAAAAATAAAAATAAAATTATTTTAATATATTTTTAAATAAACAAAACTTTAAAAAACAACTTTTACTGAAATTTAAAAAAAATAAAAGATTACTGACAAATTAAGTTGGGTAGCAGCATAATGCATGTGGTGGCCAAAAAAAAATAGGTACACCCAGAACAGATAATGGCAGTACTATTATATTGATATGGTGATTAAGCAGCTAGTGTTGTTGATTTGATCAGAGATTAAGAGACTTAATCAAAACTCGTGCCTACGGGGGTTTCTGTTCGTCTGATCTGATTTCTTAATACAGCTGCTAGAACCATTGTACAGTAGAGAGGACACTATCATTGACCTCTTGTTTAATCATAAAGAAAGACAGTTCTCAAACGTGTCTGTGTTGTGTAAAAGAACGAGACAAGAAGATCATATGACACACTGCCAATTCAGAGCATCTTCAGCCGCAGATCTTAGAAGTGAGCTGTATGCATAGGAATTGTATCTTTGGATGGATACTCTGCCCGTATAAGCTGTTAAAATAATTAATTCGAAACATAAAAAAGAGCCTAAAATTCTGAATTATTTATATATTATAAGTTTATAAATTATTTTAAATATAAAACAATTATATATTGATTAAACTGAAAATATTATTTTATCTTTAATAAATAAAATTTGGTAAATATTATTTAACATAAGCCACCCGTAGCTCTACAGTACTCCAAGTTACCGAAACTTCCTCCGACCTCTGCTGTACAGCCAATCAAGCACTGCTGAATTATTGAATGCCAAAGAACTAATGATTTCCTTTGATAAAGATACTTCCATTATCAAAATCCAATAAAAATACAGAACTCTTTTTTTTTTTTTTTGGCGGGATTACACGAGCAAATTTGTGTGAGCCCAAAGTCTACAATAATTATCTCGCAGCAAAATAATTATTCTGGCTTTTCCAGATTTATTAAACATTAATTTGACTCTTTCAAGTTGCTGCAAAAGACATCTGTTACATCGAAATCGGTTTTAATTTCTCTTATATGTGATGTTAATATATCAAAGAAAGTGATTAATTATACATCCAATGTAAGAAATAGTTGCTATTAATTGTCTTCCTTACAATGTGTTTGTAAGTGCTTCCGCGCGCGCGCGCATATATATATATATATATATATATATATCTTATAATTTGTTTATTTATGTTTTAAAAGTATTTTTTAAAAAATTAAAATTTTTTATTTTTTTTACTTTAAATTAATTTTTTTTGGGTGTTTTCAGATTATTTTGGTATGCTGATGTCAAAATAATTTTTTTAAAAAAATATTATTTTGATGCATTTTCGAGTGAAAAGTATTTTAAAAAACAACCAAACTCTCAAATACGCTCAAACAATATAAGAAATCTTATTAATAGTTTGCTATTAATTGTTTTTTTCATGAAATATATCATATATCTCATTCCTCTATTTCCATCAAATTATATTAAAAAATATCAAATTAAAATAAATGATTGTATATATTATAATTTGTAATGATGGACATGAATTCAAAAATTAAATATAAAGTCGAGATGTGAAAGTTAGGCCGAACACCTATATTAATAAAATATATATATATATATATATATAAAGTCGATGAGCAATATTTATATCAATCAAATAGTACATTAATAATACGGAAAGTGAATAAGTTTTTAATAATATGCAAATTGCAATTTCCAACTGGGCTGAGCCCAAATATTGGATCCATGTCATCTCTTTCTCCTTAATCCAAACGTAACGAATTTCCATAAAGGTGAAACTGAAATTAATTTTTCAGAAAGTTTGTTGAGATGAAATTTTGTTGGGCCTTGGGGTCATGTTGAACTCGTGCAAGTCTTAGCTCTTAGGCCCAAACGTGATTCATGACCTGGGCCTGATGGTATACTTTAGGCCTTGAAGGATGGCGGTCTTCGGTAATTTGAGTGGTCACTTAAAATGAAATGGAATTACCTTACAACTCTGAGCTATGCTGCTGCGGGTTGTATTAAGAAATTTTTAAACATGATAAAAAAATACATGGGCTATAAAAAAATATATTTTCATTAAACTCAGCATAAATGTTAAAATAAGACTTACATGATTCAATTGACTTAATAATTATCCGGCCAGCCATAAACTTTTTTTAAAAAAATGATAAATTAATATAAAAAACCTTCAAACCCAATTTCAATTTTTTGCTGGATATGATTCAATAGACTTCACAAATTCAAAAACATCTTCGTCCACTGGTATAGAAAGCCTATGAACAAAATTGAAAAGAAAAAAAATAATGAAATTAATACAAAAATCTCTTAACCTGACTCCTTATTTAATTCAAATTTAAAATTAAATTATGTTAAAGTTATCTTGACTTGATTTAATCAACTTAGTTGATCCAAAAACAACTCAGTTAACTATTAAAAAAATTAATATGAAATTAAGAAAAAATGAAATTTAAATGAAAAGGAGAGGGGGATGGTAAAAGAAGAAGAAAAAAAAGAAAAAAAAAACCTGAATTAAAAAAAAGAATAACTTCACTTTCATATTAGACAAGACTTTTAGTATAGATGCCCTTTTATTGCATTTTCTTTTTTTTATTATTATTTCAAACATTTAACTAAAATGAAGGGATGGATGTAGTTTATTTATATATATATATATATATATTAGATTTGTCGGTGTTAAAAAAAAAATACCATATATGATGTTTCTTCAAAAAAAAACAAGACTGTGATGACTGGAAACCAAATAGAAATTACAACAATATTGTTTTTGGCTCCCGTGTTATGAATACATGATTCTTTTTGGATACGAAGGATGTGGGCAATTCATCTCGTCTTGACCACGTTGGACAAATGCAAATTTTCAATGGAGGCAATTTGATGTTTTTCCTATTAAAAAAACAAACCAAGTCTAATCAGCTTTTCTTTGTTGAGCAAGACTAGATATATTGTGGATTCATGCAATGTAATGTAACGATGATTTTTCTCTTTATAATTACAAGGAAATGGCTGGTTTTTCAGGAGTAAAAATATTTTTTCACTGGGTGATTAAGAGTGTGTTCGGTATTGCGATAACTGTTGTGATTGTGGTTTGAAAAAAAATTAATTTATAAAAAGTACTTTTAATTGAGGTTAGTTTGAAAAAATAGGTGTTGGTTAAAATTGTGGTTGAAATTGAGGTTGAATAAAAAGTAATTTGATGTATTTGGTTAAGAATGCTTTTGAAATTAAAGTTATAAAATAATTTTAAAATATATATATTAAAATTAATGGTTTTTAATTTAAATGTTGTAGATTTAACTATTGTTATTACTTCATGAAATAAATAATACTTTATATAAAATATTTTTTATCATGTCATTAAACTATCTACAATTTCATCACGTACAAAATTCATTCGCCAAGAATTACAGTTTCTATTATTTTTTTAGCGTGCAATAAAATTAGATAAAATATTATTAGGAATAAAATTGATTTGGTATTATAGTGCGAGTGAATTTAATTCACTCTACACTAGTTTTTCAGGAAAAAAAATATTGTTTACATGACAATGCGAGTAAATTTAATTGACTTTAAACTAGTTTTTTTTAAAAAAATACAAAAACTAAACACACTAGAAAAAAAAGAGTTCACTCGAACAGTGCACATTAACATAGAATTTTAAAAGGCAGCTATAAGCTACTTCGTCAAATTCACGTGCAAAACGTGAATTTGCATGGGACTCACTAAAATTAAATTGCGTTTTTGGCATAACTAAACATCATGTTTGTTGTGGTTACTTCAAACATAGAAGCAACCATGCAAACAAACGACCTCTAAATATTACTAATTTGTTTGGGTTGGTCTACCCTTTTAAAAACAAAAATTATAACATATGGGTAAGGGGTATTATTGGATGTTCAATTTTTTTTAATAATACAATTACATAACTACCATTACAAATTTGTTTTTCTTTGACTCAATCCACTAGTGTTTTCATCATTTTTCCTTAGGATTCTCTAGAACTATCAATTGAAATTAGAGGCAATTGGGCATATATATAAAATGTTACTGGAGCGTGTGACAGGTGGGAGGAACTCGTGTTCTTTGAGTGGCACATGCAGCTCCTCCAACCATCAAATATTGTTTTTTACGACGGCGTTTAAAGTGGCGTACCAACAGCTTTCTAGTGGTTACACATGTGACAACGAAAAAATAATAATGTTGCTTTAGTGGATTTTTTTTCTTTTCCTCTCTCTTTTCTCTCTTCTCTATTAGGCAAAGTACACAAGCTTCCTTCCATTTATTTTTTTACCCAACATAGTTCTTGTCCTTTTGATTTCCATCAATTTTATTTTTTTTTTATCTTTTCCAGGTTATTTTTTGCTATCAATTTCAACCATATCATTTGATTTTATTGGGTTTTTGTTTTAAATTTGTTTTTATTCTTTTGATTTTTATCAATTTGTTTTTTATCTTTCATAGATTGGTTTTTTTGTTTTCAATTTCAAACCTCGTCATTTAATTTTATTTAATTTTTATTTTAAACATGGTCCTCGTTTTTTTAATTGCTGTTTATTTTATCTTTATCATTTTACTAATTTAATTTTTTTTACTTCATCCCTCAATATTAATGATTGCAATTTTATATGAACCCAATGGAAGTCAACCGACCCAACCTAACTCGCCCCGAACGAGTTGGTGTTTTTTGGATGATTACCTTACCCAGTGAGTAATTAGTAGGGTATGGATATTATAAAAACATACTTGAAACTCGCCTAAACCTAACCTAAAATATATATTTGTATTATACAAATATATTTATAAAAGTTTTTTATTTTTTTAATGCAATATAATATATACATGTCTTGATATTGGCATGAAACACACACACACACCCACATATAATATTTATTATTTATAATTCAGTAACTTGATACACGCACACACTTCAAATTTATATATTAATTAATTTGTTTTTTATTAAATAATAAATATTTTTTTAGATAATAGATATTCATAAGGATAAATAAAATAGATATTCATAAGGATAAATAATCTCACCTCTTAATTTTAAGAATGACAGTTTAATTTGAACTTGATGTATATTGACTGTAACATCCTCAATATCCCAGTACTATTTTTCCGTGTAATAAATCAAAAAACAGAGTAAATTTTTTTATTATGGTTTGAAATTTGAAACTCTACTGAAATTTTGACAGAATCTTCCTTATATCAAAAGATCTCAAACTATCAACTAAAAATCTATTACACTTTAATATTCAATTAATTCAAATAACATTCATTGTCTAATCATCTTATACTCCTCACATCACAACTCGAACACATGTCAATGTGTTTCAATTGAATCATTCACACAATATTTGGAACATGTATTATATAATTTAAATCAAGAATTACTTAACTGCTACATTTAGAATTTAATACAAGCATCATCATAGTAAAATCTACATTAGATAAATAGATTTAATAAATATTTAAGTCTAACATAAAATCCTAAAATAATAATTACAAGAAAATATTTAACATATACATTATAATCCCAAAAACTACACAAAATATATATTATTTATATTCTTATAAAACACAAAGTGCAAGAGCTCCGTAATATAGAGTTTCAAGGATTCTAAAATTTATTTTATTCCACAATTAATTAATTAATATAGCACAAGGTTTTTCAATCTAATTTAATCAATTTATGGAATAAGTAAATTATGCACATCACTAGGGATTAAGTTAATAACCAACTTAATTTCTCTTTTTACTAATTACAGCAATCCTATGATCATCAAAGGGATTTTCCCTTTAACCCAAACCCGAGTTATAAACCCTCATTCAGGGTGACATTTTCACTTCCCAAAAACAAGGCATTAAATCTATCCAGAGTATTTAGTTTCACAACTCATATCAATGTCTAGTTTCAAACTCTGAATAGGGCAATAATTCTTAAACCAATAAACTAGTCATCCAGAACTAATCATTTGCCCAGAACATAGCATAAGATCTTCGATCAAAAACTAATCTTCTAGCTCGTAACAATTCACTTATCAAAAATTATTTTTAATATCAGCATATTAAAATAACAAAAAATATAAAAAATTATTTTTTTAATAAATACATGAGTTGAAACGCGATTATAAAATGTGTTTTATGAAATGTCTGAGAATGTGGTAGCAGTTACTTTTCAAAGTGTTTTTTACTTGGAAATATATTAAAATAATATTTTTTTTATTTTTAAAAAATTATTTTTTATATTAACACATCAAAATAATATGAAAAAATAAAAAATACATATTAATTAAAAATAAATAAAAATATTTTTTTAAAAAAATATTTTTAAAGAACAAAAGTGAACAGAGAATTACTTCGGACACTGCATCAACTAGCCTTTTTATCCCTATCATCTGTTCCTTATGCTTAGGGACCACCTGTCGTGCATGCTTTTGCGGGTCCCAGCAAATGCGCTCTTTTCATTTACAAATCTAATCTGCCCAAGTCTCCTCCTCTACACGAAGCGCAAATATATTATTGGAATTACTCAACATCGATTGATATTATATATCCAGGCTAAAATAATAAAAATATCCTTTATTCAGGAGTGGGTTTATTTACTATACTTTGAATAACATAAGGGATTTTGCAAATTCTCGGCGTTTTAATGAAGCAATCTTTTTCTTGTTTTTTAGATCATATTTGTTTTTAAGGAAAAAATATTGTTTTAAAAAATTTTGAGTTTTTTTATTTAAAATTATTTTGATGTGTTATGATAAAAATTAATTTTAAAAAATAAAAAAATATATTATTTTAATATATTTCTAAATAAAAATTATTTAAAAAACAATTATTATCTACTAAACACGCTGCTAATCGTCTAATACTGGAGTTTTCCAATGGGTAAGTCATAAGTGATTAAGTTAGCAATAGTCATTCAGTTAAAGACTAAATAATCCAAAATGTCATTCTCGTAAATAAGATGAAAAACCAGGCCTTCTTACTTACAGTTGTGCCTCCTCTCTCTTCTCTCTCTCCTAGAGGAAGAAAGTGAGTAGGTGTGTAAAACTGTAAATAACTGTAGAGAGTCATTTCGGATCTCCATCGATTCTGCCTCCTTCCTTCCTCCTTGATTGAGCCTTCGTGATCTCTCTCTTACACTCACACAAACTCTCACGGTATTTTAACTACACAGAAAAACAGAACCTTAATTTACCACGCTAATAATCACTCTCCATCTTCTATCGCAGAGCTTTATCACCGATTCAGTCTCTTTCACTGCTCAGGTAATTTACTCTCTGTCTTCTTTCACTTTATTGTGAAAAATGGATATTATGGTGGAGTTGTTGTCTTTTTCGAGTTTCGATTTTTTTTTCTGATGCGATTTATACTGTACTTTTACAGTTTGGTGAAGGGTTTTTTTGAGATCCTTGTTTCTAACTGGGAGAGGATTCTGATCTGATCAGGTTTTGAATCTCTCGAGTCTTGTTTTTATTGTAAGCTGGCTTTGGATCTGTTGATGCTTGATTTGGATTTATCATGGAGGAGATCTAGAACTTTCACTCTGATTTGCTTCAGTTTTAACCCTAAAAGTTTTCATTTTAGTTTTATTTTGTTAGAATTGGGTTTTGGTTGAAAGGGTACGGTAGTTGAATCGGTGATTTTTGCACGGTATGGAGACTCTTGTTGTTGTGGCTCAACACAGGAATCAGTACTATAGCGGAGTTAAACCACACGGGCCTGCTAAATTCGGGACTTCTCCTTCTAAGCACTTTAGGGATATCAATTGCAGGACTTTTCAATCCGGGGCGGGATTACTTCCAACCCCATTTCAGACTTCCACTACTCCTGTAACCAAAAGCACCACCCTTGCTCCTGCTTCTCACTCTCCAAAAACACCATCACCAGCCGTCAAGTCTCATTCCAATTCTCATTCTGTTGACAATGGTCGCTTGAAGACTGCTTCAAAAAGCTCTCCTATAACTTTTAATGTTAAGATTCCTGGAAAGGAAACATCTTTTAATGAGGCGATAGGTTTTGTGAATGAGAATTTACCGTTCTCGGAGCTTTGGGCTGGTCCTGCTTATTCGAACTCTCCCTCACCGAGTTCTTTACCGATTCCTAAGTTTTCAATGAGGCCACCAAAGCGAACGGTGTCACTTGATTTACCCGTGTCTGATGATGCTGATTTTGATGTGCAACCAACTGCCAAGTCTGCACCAGCTTCCCCCTCAAGGGAGCATAGCCCTTCTATAAGAGATTTGCTTCTTAGTGCTGACTCCGCGACGAAGACTTTGCGTCGCATTCTCAACCTTGATGTGGCAGGCGAGTGAAGTTTAAGGGGCGTTTCGCTCCTGTAAATAGCGAATTCAGTGGTAGATGTATATAGATGAATAAATTAGCCAGGAGTGTCAGTTGGGTTGAGTTTCTTTAGCTTCTGGTGGTGGTGGTGGTGGTGGTACAAGAAGCAGTCATGGCTTGGTAGGTCAATAATCTTTAGATGTTACACTGAGAAACTTATATGTGACCTGGAGTAGTATTTTGGTAGCAAGGCAGGCAGGCCAGGTACATGGCTTTATAGCTAAGATGGGGCAAGACTATGTGAAACGGATGGTAGCTGACTCCAATACATTCAGGAAGCAGAGGGGAAGTTATAATGAAGATGTAGTGAAGGTCATTTTGTCAGGAGCATGTGACTATTTGCAAGTTTCTATTCTATGATCTATCATACCCTTGCGACGCTCTTTGCATAATCTCCTTGTGGGATTGTTTATTCGCTCTACCTAAGTTCTTGAGAAGAATTTAGGCTTATAACATCAGATGCTTGTGTATACTGTATTATGACTTGGTTAGTCTTACAATTCCATAGGTTTCTGTCTTATTGGCGTATCCTGACTTTCTTTTCTTAGTTTCAATTCTGGCGCCCTCTTCTAGCTTCACTTTCTGATTGCTAACATTAATTAGCCTATTAGTTTCCTAGTTTAGTGCTGCCTCAATTGGCACCCTAGATGATCCGTTCTCTTGTAATAGTTTACTTGCCTCATCACTTCCAATAATCAATGCCAGCTCTTATATATATTCACCATTTTTTTTTTCTTCTTTAGGCAGCACTAACTCCCTGCACAACCTTTCTTCTTTAGGTAGCTCTAACTCCTTGCACACCCTGCATGTGTGTTGTTTCTCCTTGGCCATCTTTTATGTTTTTTAAGAGGGAAAAGTGGGAAGGGGAAGTGAAAGCATTTGTTAGTGTTTTCTGCTCCTTTAGTCTGTCAAGGTCAATCCTATCCATGTTGCTCTGTCATGTTGGAAGCCTATCAGTTTCTTGTTCTTTTAAACAGTTAATAGGGCCTCCTCTTTGTCTTTCATGAAGTGTATATTCCTCGGAGATTGTTGACCATGCCAAGCTATTTGCAAGGTAATAGTTTACCAGTCTTCACCTTGATTGTTTATTAAATATTAATTGATTGTTACTGATGTTCACTCAACATGTGTTCCAGGGAGCTGCTTGTCCAGGAACATTTCAGGAGGCTGATGTAGTCCTAAAAGTACATCTTATCACGATGCATCCATATGGGGTTTCTATTTCTTGTCACTCTCGTCAGAGATTATAGTGGCAATATCTGTCTTGCTGTTTGTCTTTTGTACCAGAAGTCCTCTTGAGTAGTCGAGTTATGTGTATTGGTGAACCGATGCAATTTTACAACAACATTCTATGTCTGGTCTTTCGATGTTTTCAGTGTTCTGTCTTTTCACTTTTTTTTTAAGTTTATTGCATCGTTCTTTTGTACTTTTGGATGGATGAAGCTGTTTATCGTTATCAGTATAGCATTATAGATATTGGGTGGTACAATGTGATTAGTTGGATGCTGTTGCATTAGATTTCCCCTAACCTGAACTAGATTCAAGTGCGGTCAGCATGGTTTGATTGGATTTGTATATTGACTGTACATTCCGAACTAACCAGGAGCTTGTTTATGGACCCGTGCATGATATTGCGACGAGGTTTCTAAATTTCTGGTTCGTTTGTTGGGTGCACAGGATGATTGTTGAGAGAACTGATGAACTAGTTCATCCACTATAGCAAAACCTGAATTAGTGTCTGGATGGAAATGGTTAGCTAGTTCTTTTACCAGGATACATTGTGTCAGATAGTATTTACCTGGTCAGCAGAAATTCAGAGAGGCTTTCATGAGAGTTTGTCGTTCATGAGAATGTGTTGATGTAGACCTACAGGCTAGATTTTCCTAAGAATGTGAACGCAAAATATAAAGCTTAATTTGCAATGTGAAAAAAAGAGGAGGTTTTCATGATAATGCGCATGCCATTCCTAGCCATGCATCACACTAGCAACAACAGCCTGGGAATTTTCCCGCCTCTAGTTTTCTCTAGTCACAGGCTTTTCCTTTTCTACTTCTTTGAAATCTTTCTTTTTACCATTTTTTTCATGAGATAAGGTATTGTCAGTAACATCAGTGGTTATGTTCATGTTGAAATCTTAAATGTTGTGAACTGCATCGAATCTGTTGGGTGCTACTCTCCTCTCCCATCAAGGCCAAAATAATTATCAAGGTTGATGTGAGCTACTGTAAAGTACAGCTGCCATTGATTGTGGGAAGCCTGCTCACAGTCCATTGAATATCAGGAGAAATTTTATGTATTTGAAAAGTAATGGTGACATCATATTAGTTAATTTTTATATTTATTTTTTTAAAAAATAAATACAATTAAAAAAAGAAAATTTTAGATAGAAATATTATTATTATATTTTGTGGGTCATGGATTTTATCTTCTTTCTTTTTGTGTATGTTTTTTTCTAGAGGTGGCAGTTCCGCTTTCCTCAGGTTGAAACCGGGCAAGCAAGTCGCACAAGTTCGGTACACAACCGGACAATTTAAAGGCTTCCCACAATCAGTTGTTAGGAGCTTTTGCTCTTTGTTTTTACTGGGCTTGCTCTAAATGAAACTGTATTATGGTCCCATTATATCCTTTACCATTTCAACGAATTTCTTTCACATCCATGGTCATGTTTGCTACATATTTTACACAATTGACTCGCGTTATGTTATAGTTCAGGTCAAGTTTTCTTTTAATATAAATAAAATATTTACATATTGCTGATGTTTTTCAAGTGAAAAAAAAATTACATGGGAATTGATATGATTTGATTCGGTTGATTTTGTGGTTTAAAAGCAAACTGGACAACCTGTAAAAATATATTTTGACTCAAAACATTTTAAGATGATATTTTTTTTTAATATTAAGATAACAATACAACTAACTTAGATCAACTTAGATTAACATGTCAAATCCATGACCCGAGTTATGAGATTATAATAACCTCATGGAAAATAAATCAAAACAAAATATAAAACCTAATTTCTAGTCAACTCAATGTTGAAGGATGAAATTGAAATAAAAATCAATTAAAAAAAAGAATATAAAAAAATGAGTCGAGTTAACCTGTCAAACTCACGACTTAAGTTATAAAACCGGGAAAATCTTATAGAAAGAAAATAAAAAAAAAATATGAAGTTTAATTCTTAATTAGTTCAATGTTGATAGATGATATTAAAAAAAAACAAGAAAAATGACTCAAGTCAGTCCACCAAACCCATGACCCGGGTTATGAGACTAAGATAACCTTATAGAGAAAAAAAAATGACTTGATTTAACCTGAATTAACTTTTCAAATCCACGACTTTGATCATAAATCTGAGATAACCCTATAGAAAGTAAATCAAAACAAATTATAAAACTCAATTCTCAATCGTTTCTGTCTGACTCAATGTTCAAGATGAAATTTGTAAAAAAAAATAATTAAAAAAATGACACAAAAAATAAGCAAAGTCAATATGGGTTAACCTGTTAAACACTATTCTCGGGTCATGAAGTTGAGATAATCTCATAAAAATCACATCAAAATAAATTATGAAGTATAATTCTTAAACAAACACAATATTAAATGATGAAATTGAAAGAAAATGTCAATTAAAAAGAAAGAAAAAAAATTGAGTCAACTGGATTAACCTGCCAAACCCGCAACCTGGTTAATGAGACGGGGTCAACCCAATAAAAAGTAAATCCAATGTTGAAGAACATGAGACCGAAATAGCCTCTTAGAAAAAAAAATACATGATCTCACCAAGGTTAAAAAATAAAAAATTATGACCTTATTCATGAAACCAAGATATCCTCGTAAAAAAAATTAAAATAGATTATGAAGCTCAATTCCTAACCGAATCAATATTAAATGATAAATTTGGAAAGAATTCAATAAAGAAATAAAAAAATAACCTGAGCCGACTCAGGTTAACCTACTAAGCACTATTCGTGGATTATAAGACTGAAATAATCTAATAAAAATTAAATAAAATAAATTATGAAGTTTAATTCTTAATTAACCTAATATTAATGGAAAAAAATAAAAAAAAAATTAAATAAGAAAAAAGATCTCATCCAATAAAATTAACTCGTCAAACTAACGATTAGTATCATGAAAGTAAGATAATTTAATAAAAAAATAAAAAAACAAATTGATGGAAAAAAAAAGACAAATATTTTTCTTTCAGTGCCACAATAGAACTTGTGTGGAAAGTACTATTCATTTCCTCATATATTTTATTAATTAATTGGAAATGCGTGAATGTTCTTAATTTATGCTCTCTCCTACGTGGTGGAAAGAATCAGAATTCAAAAGTAGATAAACGAAGTGTTTCAAAAGCGCTTTAAAAAATTTTGAAATTTTTTTCTTTGCTTCAAATTAATATTTTTTTTGTGTTTTCATATCATTTTGATGCGCTGATAATAAAAATAAGTTTTTAAAAAATAAAATAATATATTATTTTGATACATTTCCGAGTAAAAAGTACTTTAAGAAGCAATTACAACCACACTCCCAATCACATAATAAAACCTAAAATTGAAAAGGAGTTGCATACAACTTGTATGTAGGATTTTTATTTTTATGATCTAGCTTGCTACGTAATCTTTGCTGAGCTATCGTAAAAGCATCATTTTAAAAAGTAAAAAATTCTACAGAATAAATGTCGAGTTTTGAGTGAGTTTTATTTTGAGTTGCGAATGAACTAAGATTAGACTAAGTCACTCCATCTATTTTGCATTAACCATTTGCTACATCATCTTTGTTAAACTATCCTAAAAGCATCATTTTAAAAGAAGTTAATGAAATGAGTGTCGAGTTTGACCTAGTTTTATTGTAAGTTACGGATAAAGATTAGACTAAGTTACTCAATCTATTTTCCCTTAACCATGACCAATTTAAAGTCAGGGTTAATCAGGTCTCAAAATTGACCCGCAAGTCACATCCAACTTTTATAACCAGAAGTAAAAGTGCAAAACCAAGAAAATAATTAAGAAATTGCATATACTTTAACTCTTGACCATCATTTATTGCTTGTCAGTCCATTATTTTTATCTCGAGAAGAATATAATTAACCTTGATCAGGTACATAATCATCAATACAGAATTGTGACCAGTGTTACATCGTTTTCTAGCTCGCAGACTCTTCCTAAGCAGGTGTTGTTCATTGTTGGAGTTTGGATTCTGAAACAGATACGATTCTACAAGATTTATTAGTAAACTGCAAAATCTGTGACCAAAATAAACAAAAAGCTGCAACATTCTCTCCTAAACTTCACCAGTTACAGGTGCACAAAGTTTTATTTCTGGATCACTTGACAAGATGGCTAATTATCATTCCTGGTAAGGATTTGAAGCTTTGGACTCTACCAGTCATGTAAGAACGTATCCAAGTTCTGAACCACTACACATTTATTATTTCATTGGTTGATTAATGAGGGTATTGGTTGGGAAAAGGGCCTGACTTTGTGTCTTCCAACTTGAAATTGTAAGTTTTGGATTAGATTAAACCTTCAATAGTAATAATAATGATTGCTCAGCCATGACAGACAAAAATTGGGACGAGCTGAAAGGATAAGGAACACGGAGGTTGAGACTTGAGAGTCTTCCTCCGTGAAATAGCTGGACACCTCAGGAACTCATTATATGCACGTTAGAGAGTAAAAAAATCGAATATAAATAGTTGCAGACAGTTTTTCAATCACCATACAGGACCAAAAGAGAAAGCTAAGCCTTCAAATTAATTAGTAATCACCTTGATAAACAACAAAATTCACTCTACAATATTACCTCACCGTCTCTTTATCTCTATGTGCAGATGAGAGGGTTGAGAGGGAAATGAAAAAAAGGAAAAAAAGAAAAAGGAAAAGAAATAGCATCCACTCCGTGGTCCTACAATCAATCATTCTCAATTGAGGGTAATCAAGAATGGCAAAACTGACATGGTTTGCTAAGTCTTTTTTTTTTTTTTGAAAAAAAGTTTTGAGAGTGCTGGGCAGGACAAAATGTCAAGAACATTATTTTTGCAGAGTCTTCTTACTTCTCAAGCCTCTACTTCATCCAACAACATTTCTTGGTAACGGCATTCCTGACTGCAAAAAGCTTTTTCACCTCTGCATTGCAAGGATAGCAGACAATTAGGCCCATAGTGGTTTTGGGTCACAGATATTAAATGAGAAGAACAGTAAAAGCAGTTGTTTTTGGAGACTTGGGTCTTTTAAACTGAAAAGGGGGAGACATGTTGCATCTTTTAAAAAAGAAGGAAAATGGTCCAAACCTGTAGATGTAAATGTCATTTTTCTGTTCAAGATTCTTCTTGCAAGTGTAACAGAAGCTAAGGAAACTCCCGGGCACAGATTTGGACGTATCCGATAAGGAGCAATAATTCTCCACGATGCAGTTATCAAAGATATGAGTGGTCTTTGGATTAGGTCCATGAGTTATGACACATGTATAGTCTTCAGAGAGCTCCATTTCACTCATTGACATGCAACCTGTGAACACCTCCTTTGCTTGGATGCCAGAATTGACTGAACCAGATGCTGATAATTGCGAGTTCATGGAGGTTTTAATTCCAAAGTCCCCTGGAGATTTAGGTGACTGAACTGGAGATAGTATAGAGTTCGGCGGTGGTGGGATTTGGACTCTGAGCTTGGTGCCAAACAAGACCGTTCTGTTACTGGGTTTAGAAAAATGGTTATCATTCTCTTTGACGGGTTTGATGTAGCTAGGTGTATCATCAATAAGTGCAACACCAATGCCCTTTGAGTCTGTTTTGTCCCATGAGTGTCTGTTCTCTGAGAAAACTTTCGGGGATTTAGGTTGGTTTATGTCATAAGAAAAGGGGGTTTTGAAAGGAAAGAGTGGTTTGGTAGTGTCAAGAATTGAAGTTGGACTCATCATAGGTTCAGATTCCGGGAGAGCCTTGAAGGTGAAAGCTTTGAACCTTGGAGAACTGAGAAAAGATGTTGTCAGCTTTGTGTAATTCTGAGTGGAGGGTGATTGAGTGCTGTGTTCAGTCATTAAAGTTTGCTTGCTGGTCACTGCTCTGGAGCTATTCCTTAGCATAACTTCCTCGTATTAGATGTTGCTCAGCACCCCAAATTCACTGCAAAAAAGGAAAAGAAATTAAGATCAAGGAATCAGTACTTTCCAATTTGCCAACATGAAAATAATTGAGTTACTAGTTATATGGAGAATAAGATCACTTCTCACCTAAAAATTATTAGAGAGTTAAATACAATCCAAGAGATCACCAGAAATTGCTGCAAGTGATGATGGTCACAAGAACCACCTTCTGAGGCTCCAAAGAAGAACAAAAAGTTTAGTCCTCTTTTTTCGTCCAAAAAACTAATGCAAAAGCTTGCTATCTAACTATCCACCCTCCACACACAGAAACCAGAAAAAAGAAGGAAAAAAAACTGACACCGCACGCTCTATTGGGACTTGAAACTCCTAAATCTCTGTAGCCTCCATGACTGGTACACGCTAAAAAGACAAGTAAAAGAAAAACTGATGTTTTCCCTCCAACTCTTGTCTTTTGTCTTACCTTTTTTTTATTTTATCTCAACTAGAACAAGAATCAATTCCCCGTCATAATGAGTCGCATGCAAGCCACATGATCAGCAGCGGAAATGAAGAACAGCCCCAGTCATTTACAGAAAAGGCAGTGGTACTACTACTGTACTGTTTACTCAAAACCAGGTTATTTCATGCAAGATGGTTAAAATCCGTTTTCCAAATCCCATAAAAAGAAAAACAAGCAATCATCGCTATAAAGCAAAAATAAAGTGAGAAAAGCCACAACGTCCTCTCTACTTTCAACTATTCCGTTAGTGGGTTTTCATTCCTGGCATCAGTTTCGCTTTGTCACTTCCTCTTTACTCACTCTCAGCCCCTGCTAGATGGCCACAAATTTGCAAACTTGCGAAGGCAAAGAGAGCTGTAAAAAAAAGTTAATTCACTTGGAAGACAACACAGCCTTATTGGATTCCCCTTTTAAAGAGAAAGAAGAAAGCTGAAAGAGAGATGATGAGAGGCGTGTTCAAGAGAATCAATGACTTATTACAATGTAGCCTCCTCACCATACTAGCTAGGGACCCAATCTACAGTATTTTGCTCTACTGCAATTACTATTTCATAATTTTATAAGCCCTTCTCTCTCTCTCTCTCTCTCTCTCTTGTAATTATACACACACACGTAGGCATATATATATATATATATATATATATATATATATATGATTCTTGTCTTTTTGTTTTAAAATTCTTCCTTTCACTCTCATGAGTTTATGGCAATTTTGTACGGGCTCAAGTCTCTTGCTTCATCTACAGTAAGTACTGCAAGGTCATGAATGTAGAAATAAACGCCCTCGCTCGAAGAAGGAGCCGATGACATCATGTTTCATAGTTTGTACACAGTACACTGGGCCATCTCCATGGCTTGTACTAACTTATTTTCTAATCTGAATTGGCAATTATTAGTGACATCATTGTCGAGGGAAAAAAAAAAAAGAAAACTGAATTGGTAATCAAGTTCTTCTAGTAATATTGACTTTGTACTCAGAATTATGCACCCGTCATTTCCATTTTTCCTTACAATGTTGATTCATGGCTTGTTGCCCTTTTCTGATATTTCAACAACAAGTTTCTCTTGTTCATATAGCGAACGCATCACCAAATAAAAACTCTTACCTTTGAGATTAATTTAGGGCTCTTTTTTTTTTTTATCATTGGTGTTTTCGTTTTTTATTTATTTTAAAAGACCAACTACGGGCTGTGGTAATTTTTCAAAAACTAGGTGAAGTGATTTTTAAAAAATTGTTATTGAAGCTGTTGGTTTTAGTTTTTTAATTAAAATTTTTAAAAAACAATCGAGTTTTTATTTTATTTCAAAAAATTTTAAAATAAAAACAAAAAATGGAAACATCAATTGATCCTAATTAAGTGATGCGTGTGAAAATATTGAAGTTGCGCAAACCAAACAAAAGCATCCCTCGAAATTTAAATTTTCAAAGTATTGTGGCTAAATTCTATATATATACAAGACACCACCAAAATGGAATTTCCAAGCTTTCACACTCTTGATAGTTGATAACTATGTCTGGTGTGGAACATCATCTATAAGAAATTAATTAACAAATATTAAAAAAAAAAATCAGTTTGGGTTTTCTAGCCTCTTGTTTTTTATATATAATTATATCATTTAATGTAGCTAGGGTTTTTATTGAGTCATGTTGACTGTTTATTTCAACTCAATAGAGTCCATAACTCAGATCACGAGTTTGATAGATTGAATAAATATTAACCAAAGAGTCAATTCAAGATTTTTTTAAGTTTGAGACGTTGTACTAAGTTTCATTTTTTATCTTGATTTAGAGGCATGAAAACACTGTCTTTAAGATGTTTATTTATACCACACAGATACAACACTTCTAAGATAAAATTAAACCTTCTAAACCTCTAAAAGAATAAAAATAAAAGAAAAAAATAAAAATACATTTGTTTTTGTATATGTGTTCTCTGTGTAGTAACATGTTTATTAGATTTGAAATATTATAATGAAAATTGTATGTTAATGAAATAATTATATTTTAAATTAAACTTAATATTTGTTATTGTGTTTTATACCAGCAATCATAAATTTTAAAATTAATTATAAAAATTATAAAAATAAATTAATCTCACTGATATTTTAAGTTTCAAATGCAATCTTATAATATTTTAAATATTAACATTATACCATTAAAAAATTCACTAAAAAAATCCATCAATCATGATTTTAATTTAATTTACTACATAATAAAAATATTTTCAATGTATAACAAATATCTTTTTTATTTTTTATCCATTTACGAACTACATTAATAATATATACACATCGCACACTTGTGTTACGAAAAAATGTTTCTGCAGGCGGAAGTTCCGAGCGAAAAGAACAAGGACAAATTAACACTGTTTTTGATCTTAGAAACCATAGCTTGCTATGCGATCGAGGACAAGTGAAAACCAGGAGGAAAAAATATTTAGAAAAGCATTTACGTGCGCGAGGAGAGAAGTCAAAAACCCAAGGGATAAAAAGGTCGAAGTTTTCAGATCATTTACTTCAATTTGTTTGGACTTTGGAGGATAGTTCGAGGACAACATGCATGGGACCCCAGAGAACCTGCTATGTTCAACCCTATTTGGACACCGCGTGCGTGCACATGTCCATGAAGCATTCATTTATGATCATGGGTCCTCCGAGAGGTAAGGGAAAGTGCTCGATCTTTACTGCACTGATCATCGATGATTTTAAATATTTCTTTGTTGAACGAGAAGCCTCGGCCTTTGAATATTTTCTCCCTTTAAGCTTTTTTAAAGGATCGAGTAGTTATCCGGTCGAATATAGTTGGAGACAGTTGTTGCAATTCAATGATAAATTGAGATGCATAAGCAGTCGGAAATGTTATGGAATATCTCTTGACGCATGATCTACCCTGTATAAAAACTATTTATTATTATAAGTGAGATAATTAAACAGCGATAACTATTTATTTTTATGTTTTAAAAATGTTTTTTAAAAAATTTAAATTTTATTTCATTTTTTTCTTTACTTTAAATTAATATATTTTCATATTTTTATATCATTTTGATATGTTAATATAAAAAATAAAAAAAATATTTTTTTAAATAAAAAACACTTTAAAAAATAACTAAAAAATCATTCCCAGACAAAAACACGAGGCTATGTTTCCATTCTTCAACTATAACGTTTGGCTCTGCGGTTCAACCTGTTTTTTACCGAATTTCAAATTTTTTTTTTTGCTAAAATTGAGTGTGGTTTGTACTTTTTGGATCGTTTTGATGTGCTGATGTCAAAAATGATTTTTAAAAAATAAAAAAATATCATTGGCATGTATTTCAGCACGAAAAGCTATTTGAAAAGCAACCACTACCACACTGTCAAACACCCTACGTGAGAGGTTGGAGCTCAAGCAATGGCAGCAATTCAAAACAGTTGGTTGCATAATAATATAATTATAGCTATTTAATATAGCATGAAAGTATTTATGACCAAGCTGTCAGTTTTGATTTGCCTGCTTTTTTTAGTTGTGAAAATTCAATCTAAAAAATAAAATTTTTTAAACTTGAAATTAATTTATATTAAATTTTTATTGATAAAATAAATATAATTATTTTTAAATTCATAATTATTTAATCGAATGAAATTTTAATATCATATTAAAAAGTTATTACAATCCAGTGAATTTAGGTTATTAGATAGAGGTGTACGGGGGAATTTGATGTTATTCCCATTACAATACCACAGTTCAGATACAGCATTTATATCTTGAATACAGGAGTATACAAGAGGCAAAACCTCAGGGGACCACGCTATGAGATCGTTTTTATAATTTATCTCAACCTGGGATTTTTGTCTTCTCGTATCATTATCCTTAAAAAATTACAATCTGTATTTTTCGCACAGGAGAAAACGAAAAGGTTTGTGGTACGCATGGCTTGTATACCTGAAACTTACGGTGGCATTTTTTGTTCCACCCGCAGTCGCAGTCGCAGTCGCATGCGTAGGTGGCCCCATTGAAAGTAACGGTTGGTGTTTTTGGGGTCTGTCCCTTTGAGACGTCCACCTCCCTGCACAAACCCAGAATCCGGTGCACTGTTATAGTACCCGACTCGATCGAGTATACTAATCCAATAGCTGAAATTAGGGATTTTATCAAAAGAAAAATCCACGAAGAAATATATTAAATTCATGTTTTTAAAACATTTTTTCCATTTTTTTTAAAATCAAAATTTGACTCGAAATCAGGTCAATCTATTAAATTCTTGGTTTAAATCCAGGACCGAGTCAACCCATGTCCAAGTAAAGTTATAACCGATTGTTAACGAGAAAAAAAAAAAAAGAGTGTTAAAAGCCCACTCAACTCCACTGGGATACAAACTGAATCCCAGTACAAAATGGTGGGCTCCACTCGGAGTAGTGTCCTTTCACTTTACTATGGTGTCTTACTGATTACTGTGAAATGACTGACTGACCCAAAAACTTTGGGCCCATTATTTCGGCGACCACTTGTTTTTACAAGTTGATCGCGGCACAGGAATGTGGTGCAGATAATATTTTCTAAAAATTCAATTCTAAAAATAAATAAATGAATTTATTCTATTAATATTAAAAATTAAAAATATATATTATTTTAATATATTTTTAAACAAAAAAAATATTTTAAGATGGAGATTTTGCCGTGAGCTTATGTTATATGCAATTGTTTAGGGCGAGGGTAGGTCCCTGAAAAGGTTAAGAATTGATGATTGTGAAAGGACCCCCTTGTCGAGTTACGTCACTGGAACGTGGGCTCTCTAGCTAGAGGTGCTGCGTCTGTGAGAGATGGACAAGAGACGTGAGCCCTCTAGTTAGTTATCCCCTGAATTTATTAGCTCTCTTTGCTAGCCGTTGGATCAACCCTGATGCAGAGTTTGGATAGCATAAGATAATGTTGAGTGCTCCAGTTGCCAAGCTCAGTATGCCAAATTTGTTACAGCCTAATTCGCATACCATCCCTAATTTGGATATTTGTTTGTGTCAGCTCAGCAAACGAGTCCCGTGCAAGAAAATTGCAAGCAAAGTGTGATAATCAACACGACAACGTTTGATAATAGTGATTTTCTACAGATATTACTGCTTAGAAAGATATTAAATTAATGTATTTTAATGTGTGTGTGTGTGTAATTTTAACATTTTCATGTAACAATCATGCAAATATTTAAAAAATATCAACCGACGCTGAGTTAATGGTGAATAACACGTAAGAACATGTCCTCGGAGGAGAAATCTACCCGAGAAGTAGAGTCCTGTTGGTGATGCAATAGCTTAGCAAGGTTATTATTGATTTATCATCGTGTCCTTTTAGAACATTTATTTGCAGTAAAAGCACAGAGCATGAACTCATTTCTTAATTTTCCACAAAAGATGCCTGTTTTAAGTTGACAACAGCCACAGTCACCCTTCTATGGAGAGAGGCCAAACCAGAGAGGAGTCTCCCTCACGACTTCAATTACGAAGCTAATTTCTTCAATGCCGTAGGCCTCCTCCTCTGGCTGCATTTCTCTATCGAGCAGCTTCTTCTCGGCACGCACAGGCACGTCCCTTTCTCCTAGGTCTAGCCAATCACCTAAGCTAGGGGGGAGGAGGTTCGGGGTTTAGGTGCACGTGGCAGTACCATTTTGGGAGCTGAATTATTGAAGGGTCCTTTTTTTCGTCTCCTTCCTTGGATTTAAAGGCTAAGCGACCCCACTACCAAGTGGAGGTGTCTTTCATGGTGTTAAGTGTCAAAATGTGTATAATTCAATCATACACTATTTTGTCAGAACAATAAATATTTTTCTGTTTAGGCAAAATTGTGTGTCTAAACATAATTGGTAGCTTGACCGAGGAGGCATCATGGGAATCTCCTCTCTCTCTCCTCCCCTCTCTCTCTCTCTAAGCATTAGCTTCCAATCATACACAGGACTAGACTAGGTAATTCTTGTGATACGCGGCGTATGAGAACATAATTCATTTTTCAATTTATTTTCACGAAAAACATCTACATCATTGAAAACCTTTCTGGAACACTTATTAACTCTACAAATATTTCATAATCACTTCAAAAAATCAATCAAATAAATAAATAAAAATAAAACTTGATGTGATTTTTCAGACATATTTATATGAATATCCCACCAGCAACGAATTATTTTCAAATAAAATTTATGACCACAAAAAACAATGAGTTTTTATCGCTAAAAAGTTGATAAATTGAATGAACATACACTCTCTCTCTTTTTTTTTAACTAAAAAAAATTTTAAAAAAATAAAATTTTAAACCAGAATTAAAATAAAAAATCTATTGGGTCGGTGAACGAAGAAAAATGAAAGTACAAGGTTGAAGAGGAGCCTTTCTTCTAGTTCTTATATTGACCATAGTTTTTATTTTGTTTTACACTTTGATTTGTTTCTCTATTGTTGAATTTTTCCTTTCCCTAAATTTTTTTGGCAAATTGGTTATGAAATTAGATGTGAGAGGTTGAAATAAAAAAAAAAATTGAGGATAAAAATGTAATGAAATCCAGTTATTATTGATTACTACAGTATTTTAGCCAAATATTTTGATATATTTTGTAATAATTATCCAGCAACATCGCAGATCGAGCCAAATATTTTTTAACATAAAAAATAAATACTCGAGTGTTGTTAGTATGTTTTTCAAAAAAATAAATTAATTAATATCTTAAAATTTGATGTGTATATTTAATAAAAATAGTTTGAGAATTATACTCATTAAAAAATACTAAAAAGAAACCTCAACGTTAAATAAATATTAGGTCGAATATATTAAAATAGTTTGAAAACTCTCTTTTAATCCTGATTTACTTTTTCAATAACATGAAAACTCAAAAACACTTTAGCGGTACATGAAAAATATATTAAAATCGAATTTAATTATTTTTATCAATAGAATTAGACCAACTAATATCTTCATTGTTTCCCAGCGATTCCCTCTCATCTCTAAGACAGGAGCTAAAATATGCTTAAAATGAAATTTTGAACTAAATTTTATAATTTTCAAGTTAAAAGAATTAAAATATAAATTGCACAAAATCCAAAATCTAAATTAAAATAAAAGTATTAAAACAAATTATTTTTTAAAGGACTACTATTTTTACCTAATGTTGTTTTTTGTCTTCTCATTTTATTTTTTCATAAAAATCAAAACTTTTTTTTTTTTTTTTGCAAAATGAAAGAAGCAATATGAACTCACCAAAAATTAATGACCATAAAAAGAATTTTTTTTATTTAAATAAAGGGTAGCCATTTCACCATGCAATTTTAGACCCCACTTTTAATTCTTTGTAAGCAATTAAACTTTTTTTGTAAAGGTACTGAGGTTTTTTTTAAGATTATAAAAATATAAAAGAAATTAACATGAAAGAATTTATGAAGCACAATGAACAAATATATAAAACAATGAATTAAAAAAATTAACAACCCTAATAAAAACAAAATTAAATGACAAAAAAAAAAAAAGTGAATCCGCAGTGTTTTCATTCACGAGCCACAGTAAAACATTAAGGCCTTTTAGTTTTTTTTTTTTTTTTTTGGTAAATGAGAATGGCTTTGCACCAAGTAGGATGCAGTGAAAAAAATGCAGTAGTTTCTCTGTTTTTAATAAATAAATTATAAATTGCTCCTTCTAGTTTTTAAAAAATAAATTAAGCAGTTCATTTTGTATTTTAAAAAAATTAATTACTTAATTGAACGGTGTTTATCATTTTTAATTTAATATTACTTTATTGAAAAAAGAGATCAATTTTCTCTTATTTTTAGTTTTTCTTTTCTTTTCTAATCTTCAAATAAAATATTAAAATAAATTGAAAAAAAATAATAAAATAAATTTAAAAGTATAAGAACTAATCAATTATTTTTAAAAATTAATGGATTAATTAATCTATTCTCTAAAAACATAAAGAATACTTTATATTTTCTACTCGTTTTAGATTTAGGCAAGTTTTCAGTACTATAACAACAGTACTCTTAAAACTTATTTTTAATATTAATATATTAATTTAAAAAATAAAAAAAATAAATTCAAAATAAAAAAAATTACCTTTGAAACAAGCGAAGTGGCATGGTTAAAGAGTTCAAAATACAAACTAGGTGCTGCCTTGAAAAGGTGACATCAGGATGGGAGGAGGATAAATAAACCATGTTTTGACCATTGAAAAAGTAAGGTAAATAGATTGATATTATTTTGAAGGTTGGAGGAAAAGACGAGTGATTAAGACTTAATTACTAGCTTGGGCCCCACCCTAATTATGTGATGGACTCGACGGGACATTCAAGACGTGGATGATAGTTACACCCAAATTAGGAAAACGGAGAGAGAATATTAGATGGATGGGACTTGAAGGAGGAGGAGGGTACGGCGGCAGGTGATGCCCACATATATTTTTTTTTCTTTTCTTTATTGGCCTCAATAGCGACTGGATTACCTCACCACTGTCAGCCTGCGTTTGCGGTCCAACAACGTAGCAAAGTGTTTAACAACAAATTAAATTATATTTTATACTATAAGATTAATTAAAAAAATTAAGTTTGAAATGTAATTTTTATGAAGTAGTTTTTATATTTTTATATTTAAGTTTTTTAAAATTCTGTTTATTTTTTTATTTTAAAAATATTTTTGAAAAAAATTAAATTTTTATTTTTATTTTTTTAGTTAAGATTAATATTTTTTGTGTTTTCATATTATTTTAATGTGCTGATATTAAAAATAATTTTTAAAAAATAATTTTTTTTATTTTGATGTATTTCCAAGTAAAAAAATACTTTAAAAAACAAATATAATCACACTTCCAAACACAATTACCAATTATTTTATATATATTTTTAAAAATGCAACACATGAAATAAATTAAAAGAATACTTTTTAAAAAAAGACTTTCCAATAAACAAATAAAAAAACCTGAGAACACATTTAGGCTAGTGAAAGTAGATATAATTCCTGCAGGAGCCCAGTCGGTTTATATCACAGCCCGTGAAATTCGACAAGGTCTGGAGGAGACATTCACTTGCAAACGGAAAGATTGCACATCGCCACCAGAGGTAAATTTTTCAGAACATCTGAACATTTTCCTGCGGGTTCAAACTCTGGAACATCCAATGATTCATTCACAAAAGTCGAGTTCAACTGAGAAAAGAGCGTGTCTTTCACTCTTTAAATATTTCGAGGTCAAATCAATAGAGAAAAGGGCAAAGAGTAGCTGTTGTTTACCCTCTGCATGGTCGCAAGAAAGTGCGGTGCATTCATTTTCTTGTACAATAAACACTTTTTTTTTTCTTTTTGAGAACGTTGTACAGTAAATAGCTGAAGTTGTACAAGAAACTGAGCTACAAAATCGTTCCAGCATGGATACCTCACAAGAATTTGCTAGGTAGCAAGATTGTTACCGATGTTGAGATCCTGTCATTGCTTGGTTTTCTTGTCGTTTCTACCTCTCTTTCTAAATTCTCGTTTCTCTGTTGTGTACTGCTTCTTAATTAACAAATTGCACATTGATGTTTTTACAGCTTCAGCAGCTGCTAGGAAGACCTCTTCCTCAACAGTCACACTTCCCTGCAACTTCTCAAGCAGTTTCTCTGCCCCAGGTACCTCATTATTGTCCAACACAGTCAGCTCAGGCCCAGCAGCATCAGGAATGGTCTTCTTGAAACCAGAAAGAACCCTCACACAGGCCAAGGAGTTGTGATCAGAACCGTGCAGTTTAGAGACACCAGTTATGGTCCACAAAAGTTCTGCAGAGGAGCTACAGCCCAGGCATGTAGGAATGAAGCTATCTCCCATATTCAATACGACCTATAAGGATCACATCAGCTCAAAATGAAAATCCATATATGTTGTACGCGCCATAAATGCATATTGGTAGTTTAGCAATTAACTTTTGGAGTCACCCAAAAATTTTCTGAATTTGTTGCAGAAGGAATTCCATGCAGAAGAAAGCCAACGAACTCCAAGCTCACAATTGGTAATTGGAATCTATTCAACTACGACAATGCAAAGTGAACTGGAAACAAACTAGATAACGCAATGATGCACAATGGCGCAATGTGATGCCAGATCAAAAAACAAATCTATCAAATGAAACAGTCTTGTCAATATGAAACTGCCAGAACATGCCAATTTTGTCCTCATGAACAGGTGTAGTGTTTCACTGTTTCTGCAAAAATTTCAAGTATTTAGATCCTTACCTTAACAGCACCCAAAGTTTGAGAAGAAAGATCACAGCTCACCAGGAGTATACCTTGAAAGCTAGAGCAGAATAAATAAGCAGTCAGATAATGAACCAACAGAAGCACACTAAAATGCTCAAAGGCAAGCAGAATGTTTGGAGACATGCCTTTGAATGGCCACTGCAACAACATTACTGCCTGGAATCGTACATAGATCAGTGACAGTAGAACAGCTCACTTCACTTCCATTATAGTCTACAATTCCTGCCTTCAGTAAGGAAGTGGAAGAAACACAATTAACTAGCTGGCCAGCAGCACAGTTGAAGAAACCAGTGCTTTTAGTTTATAAAAATCATCACCACACTTGTCACAGTATAAATGACATTATCATGATACTAATTAGCAACAGATACCTTCCCTGTACCATCATGATAATAATTTTTCAACTTAACAGAAGCAGAAAATAGAAAACTGCCCCAATTTTAATATTCACTTAATCAACATGGTATTTGAAAGACTACAAAGAAGCCAGTGATTTCATTAGGAACCTCTGTAACAATTCAAGAATAAATGAGATACCTTACTGCCAACTTCACATGTATCAAGGAGAGTTCCAGAGTTAATATCCCACAAGCGAACCTGAAGCAGGTCAGTGCACCCTTTTTTCTCAATTTGCAACTAGCATATTTTTAAAAAAGCACACTATTCAAATCAGGCTAATACAAGTGCTCGTGAATACTCACAGTTGAATCACCACTGCCAGACACAAGAAACCCCCGAGGGGAATCCACAGTGACAAGAAAGGCAAGGCAGGACACAAACCTGTCAATTGATCCATGGAATTAGAAAAATATCAGCCTAAATCTATAGAGAAAATCAAGCAGTTCACTGAAATGCAACCATGCAAGTTAAGTTACAATGAGGGCAAACTAACATCCTGCAACACTTAAATTTGAATTTCTTATTCCAATTTCATATTCCTAATTGGTATCATATGCATAAACATGATAGAAATGCAAGAAAAATGATAATAAAAACTCACTCACTCTGTATGACCAAGGCAAAAACTTTGTATCTCGTGAGCTCCATCTAAAGGTTTCTTGGGAAACACAGTTACCTGTGAGGGCAATAATATCATGTAAAAAAGGTAATCAAGCTAGATATTTTATCTTATTCAAAGAAAACAAGTACCCGAATCTTAAAATCTCGATCTGCAGTAACGATAAACCATCCATCAGGTGAAAATTCCTGCAAAAGGAATTCATCACTAGTAAAAGGTCCCTCACTTTAAAAACCTCACATTTAGCAAGACATGTTATAACCCCATTTCCAACAAAAACCACACCCCCAGCACTGAAGAAGAGGAAAGACCTAAAAAGTGAACAACCCACCAGGCTAGTAATGATGCTGCAATAATGCGCGAGCAATGGTGCTGCCTTTTTATTGACCAAAGTCTCATTTCCATCAAGTCCATGCAGATCCACCACCCAAACAACTCCAAATTTGTCAGCAAAACAAACATGCAGTCCATCATTGCTGATGGCAACTGCACTCACTCTCTTCTCAGAACACCTATTCCAATCACAAGTATCAAGCAAATGCCACTGATTCTTTGTCTACCAAGAATAATCCTATATTAAGATCAAGAAAAAATATACTTCAAATCATAAGAGAACTTACACGGAAGCAATGCAGCGCCAAGAATCAGTGGACCAAACCTTCACAAGTTTATCATCACCAGCTGATACAAACAGTTTCCCATTTGCACCGTAGCGGATGGCTCTTATAGAATCCTTATGAAACGCCTCGCCAGTTTCATCCACCAAAGTAACCCCACAATTTCCTCTACTCAGAAACCCATTAAGCAAGTTAAACTCCAGTATTTGAAGATTGCTCAAAATATTTCACCATGTAGAAAGAATTATAGTGATGATTTCTTACCGGAGGTCGAAGACGCGGAGGTCTGACCCGACTGCAACAGCGACGGAATCCTGGGTCGGGTGAACTGAAATTAGGGCCGGAGCTACCTCTACGTCTCTGTTGTTTTCTCCTCCTTCAGGTTGAGTGTCCTCCATTTTTATTTTTCTGTTAAACAGACAACAAACAAGAAGAGTTCGATTTAGGGTTTTAGTCGCTGGTCAAGGTTTCAACTTTCAGGGTTTAACTGTATGGATCTGACAAAAAAGTATACGGGCTTACTTAAGCATATTTATTTATGTATTGGGCTTGTCTGGGCTTTAAGACCCATTGATATTATTTGCGAAACCTGATGCTAAACTAGCAGCGGAATCGTATTTTACTGGATTTCAAGCCGCCGCAATACAGCAAAGCAAATTTTTATTTAATTTTAGGTAATTAAAATAAATACTTGAATGGTTTAAATTCTAAAGAAGAAAATGTATCTTTTAAAATTAAAATTTTTATTTTTTATTTATGCATTTTGTTTTAGAAAAAATATTTTTTTTATTAATAATGTTGTTTTTCTTTAATAAAAATCCACGTTAATTAAAATAAATATTCTCAAAAACCTCAATAATTTAGATTAAGGAGGGGGAATATTTATTTATTAAGGAAAAATATCATTTCCTTAATGAAAACATGTATTGTTTTTTGTTAAAAACTTATCCTAACTATCTTTTTAGTTTCCATAAAAAATTATAAAAATTATTTCTTCATAATTTTTATATGGTTGTATGAGAAAAATAAAAGAATAGTTAATTTATAAAAATTATATAATAAAAATATTTATTTTACTCTTATTGAATATTCATTTGCAATTTTTTTCCTGCATTTTTCTGTATGTTATCATTATGCTTATGTATAATTATTTTTATATAGTTGTATGAACAAAATAAGAGAATAATGAATTCATAAAAACTGTATAATATATATATATATATATATATTATTCTGATTTATATATTTCACCATGTATAATTAATCATTAACAATTGCAAATATAACTATAAAAACCAGAAGATTTTTTTTTTTTTTTTAAAAAGTGTTCATGAACCTCGGATGCCAAGTCCACGTGCCCAATCTCTAAGAGAGAAAAAGCTAGGTGGCCTGAACTAAATTGGGATTTTCCAGAAGTAATGGTAGAATTAACGAGCGATATTTTAGTTATATTGATAACAGTTTCCTTAGGGGAAGTGAGGATGTGATATGATAAAACAAGAAGCAAAATCAAAATTTCTGCCAGGAAATCGAATAGAAAGAGAAGTTCCGGCAAGTCAATGAGCACAGATTTCCGTCCACAGCAAAAGCATGGAGCAGAAAGAATAACAAGAAACTATCAGGTAAATAATTTGTGCGGTTTAAATACAAAAGAACAAATGGCTCGTTGATTGTTATGCATGCTGCTGCTGCTGCTGCTAAATAAATTTCATGCTTCACTGTTGCTGTTAAAACTGACTCAATACCTTCAGCCTTGCCTTCCAAATGGAAGTTTCCCTCAAAAAACCCTAAATTGACAGAAAACAGAGGCAAGTGTAATAACGGCTCACGAATAAAACAAGATAGCCAGAGAAAGATTACATTCCTCGTCTCCCATAGGAGGGATCCAATGCCTTAACAAGCGCTTAATTTTCGCATCAAAGCTACAACAAGAACAAATGGAGGCTAAATTCTCAGCTGTGTACACCCAAGGATTGTTCCTCGGCACCTTGTCATTGGAGTTGCCTGGCGCCATGTAGGTCTGTCACCCCCAACTGTTAAGATATCAACATCAGACATTGGCCTAATATCCCAATTCCATCGGTCGGGCCCAATCACCCCTCCGATCACATATATGTCATCTCCAAGCCCCATCATTGCAAATCCAATCCTTTTCCGGAACTCAGATGCTGAAACCACTACTTTCCTGGTTTTCCCTTCCTGCTTGAAAATGAGTCCATGGCTCATCACATAGAGAGCATCATGAACAACTGCCATTGGACCTTGGAGCCAACCATAATCCTCAACCGTCCACCCAGACCCTACATTGTCCAAAACTTGTACTGTTGACAAGCCCCTGTGCAAGACATGCAACTTTCCCCCAATAACTACTCCAGAGCATGTTGAATTGTGAGTCCGGTGGAGATCAGGTATTGGGATCCAAACATCCTTCTCTGGATCATACATTTCCGCTTGAGAAATTGATTTTCGGCAGCTGGTGAAACCACCTGCAACCACAATCTTTCCATTCAAAGTACCGCATGCAAACATTGCACGGGGCACAAGCATAGATGCACGTGCTGCCCATTGTCGTAATATAGGGTCATATGACCACACTTCATTTGTTGCAAAGCTTCCATCTTGATCACCAGTTAATGGGTCAACAGCATCACTACCACCACCAAGCACAAATAGCTTTCCCGCGCTAGAGACAACACCAAAGTGGGCAAGGTGTCTGATTTTAGAAGGGAGAACAGGAAGGGTAATCCAAAGGTCTCGGTGAGGGTCATAAAGCTGCCACAAATTCTCGGGATCGAAAGCGCACACACATAGCAGATCCTCTGCTGAACCAACCTCCTGCCGGGCTTTAAACAGCTCAGGGCTACGCACAACAGCTCGCCATGAATGAGAAACGAGCTCTAACTTGGGGTGGAGGTAGAAGGGAACCCGTGCAATGCACCTGATGGCAACAGCGTCTGGAAGACCTTCAATCAGTTCAGACATACTAATCACTGTTGCATCTGTTTCAAGTTATTTCTTCACCTCTGATTTTTTTCTATACTTTTGACAGCAATGCAAAAGCTACCTGACATTAACAAAAGCCACAGGCATTGTTATATGAAATCAATTTCAGAGTTCTGGCATTTCAAGATCAATGTACTAATAAAGGTGCACCAAGTTTCAATAAAAATAAAATTACTACAATTGTAACTCTAACCACTTAAAAGAGAAAACTCATTCTTTAAATAGCCATCGCCATCATCAAACAGAATGGCAATGAAATTTTCAATATCACCATGGTGGGAAAAAAGGAAAACAAGAAATGGAAAGAAAAGAAATCCAGAACATGCAAAGAATAAAGAGGACTCCATTCAATCACTTGTTTTGGTTTGCAAGGTCGCAAATCAGTATCTGCAGATACCTGAAGTCAAAATTGTGGAAGAAGTTAGTTTCTTTCTAAGGTAGCTGACTCATCTTTACAAGTCGAAGAAGAGTATGCTTTTTTCATACAAATAGCAGTATTGTCATGAAAAGTAATATGAAGGGCAATCTGGCTCTCTCATTTCTGCCATCTGTTCAAATTTAATTAAATTTGAAAAAGCACAACAAATACATGGCCAAACTTGCAAAAAATCCTCAACGTAATACTTTTTATAATTGAATATGGCCAAACCATAAATAAACCAGTGAAAATCCATCAATAAACTCAATCAAGACTAAAAAGAATCCAATTTCTCATGATCAGAGGTTAAACTTATCGGAATTTAGTCTTGATTACACTAGGGGTGTATGTGTAAAATGCATTGGCTCATAATTTTTACAAAGAAACAAAAACTTTGATAATCCAAGAGAAGAAAATTGTCTAAGAAACAAGTATCTAAGCAAGAATTTAATGCTGTAATTATGATATTGAAATGGTCTTGACCCTACATATAAACACTGTTCACAGGTAAGAAAACCCACTAAATTGCCTGCAACAAGTAACTACAAGGTACCGTCAAAGGATCGAGACTTTAGAACAGTTTTATCCAAGTCAATTTATGTCCAACAAGCATCCCAAATCACAACATTTTTTTTCATGGATGAAAAAAGCAAACTACATAAAGGAAGAAACAAGTAAAAGAATGCCCTAGACAAGAAGCTAAATGATCAGAACTATATTTGCAGTCTAGGGATTGAAAAGCACCATAAGACTCTTATGACCATCATGGGTTCTATTGCTTCTTTCAGAACCATATACGCAGTGCAAACATTCTGATTAAATCAAATCTTAACCCACCCAACTTCAATGAGAAGAAGGTGTTGTAGCCAATCTTATGGTCTCCATTAGAGTCTCAATCCAAACAACACTGGTTTCCAGATTTCAAGTACTGTGGTTACCATCCATTTCTGCTTTGGAAAGTTGACATTTCATGGTGTTTGGATTTTGATTATCAACCACCAGAATCAATTTCATTCCACAGATCGCCAAGATGATTCCATAGTCACACTAATATTGTTAGACATCTTCCCAGATAAAGAGACAACAATATGACCATATATTTTCACTTCCACATGTCACAGTCACAAATTGAACTGTGATAGGCAATCTGGTTTTGCAATTTTCTCCTAATTCTTGGGCATATTCATTAAAATGCACCAGAATTGCATAAATGATTTGAATTCCACATACAAACTAACTTGGAATATAAACTAGTAAGTCCCACTGAAGAGTTTACAGGCTAAACACAGATTATGACCTAAGACCTTAGAATAAAAACTAATAAATCTCAATGAAGAAAGCTCAAAGTCTCCTTAATTAATACATACTCAACATCAAATATCGAAACACATGCAAATTATCATCACAGCCTTGTTAGTTTTAGTTATACCTCACACATTTCTGAACATTCAACACAAGAACAAGTGCAAAGGCAATCTCACCTATTGCTTCTGAAAAAAATAAGAAAATCAATTCATCAACCAAACACGCTTCTATTGAATTCATCCAAAGCTCTAATAAAATTCATCAACCAATTAAATGCAAGACAAAGAAAATCAAACCAAAATTGAACCTCAGAAACAAGCAACATAACCCAAAATAACCAAACTGAACTTTCTTCATTTCAAATACCAAACCCAATTCCAATTCACCACAAACAACAAAGGGTATTCAGTAATTTCAAAATCAAATCAAAATTTCATCAAATCCCCGTCAATTTTTTTCACGAAAGTAGGCAAAAAAAAAGCAATTCCATCACTTCTGCTGGCATAATAGAAAGACAGCACGCTTTACCTGAAACCCAATAAGATTCAGGGCTCCGTCGCTTCGATTTGTACAGACACACATAAAGAAATCAAGAGTAGCGTTGGATTTCCTCCCAGAGAGACCTCCAAAGCTAATTTTACCAAAAAAACAGGGTTTTTTAGTGATTTTTTAGCGTTCTATTTCTTTATTTTCGAGTCCTTTCAATTTGTGCTTACCCTAAACCAGAATATAGGCATTTGAGGATATTCCTGGTCCCTTTTTTCCCCTTCACCGCAATGGCATTCTTGTTAATTAAAATTAAACACCAATTTTTTGGCTGACACGTTCAGGGCACGTGGTTGAATGCCCTCCAAAATCATGTTTGTGTTTCAATTTTTGGTTTAACAAGCTTAATTATGATTAGTTCCCACCTTGGGCCCTCTTACATAACTTTTTTGTGAAGACTTTGACAAATGTTAGCAGCAAGCCAGCAACTTACCTTATAGTAGTACCAGGCCAGCGCCATCAAAATTTCCGGTACGCATGTCTATTGTGGCAGGTGAAGTGAGAATGCATTTACTGTCTCCATCCAGTTCATTAGCAGTAAATCATTTTCTGTCCTTCACCTCGCATCCTGCCATCTTTGCCTGTGTTTGAGATGAAATTACCAGGGGGGGTCCACGGGGCAAGACCGAAGGGGTTGGTTACTTAGTTCGAGTCAAGCATACAATCATGCATGGCAAGGATGATGGCCTCTTAAATGATGTGACTATTCTAATTGTAAAAAAATAAGCCAGTAATTATAAAAACATAAGTAAATTTGTATACAGATTTTAATGCTTGAAATTCAGTCATAACGGAACTTCTAATGCCTTTGCTCTGCGATTCAACTTGTTTTTGATCGAATTTTAAATTTTTTTATGCTAAAATTAAATGTGGTTTATACTTTTTGGATCGTTTTGATGTACTGATGTCAAAAATAATTTTTAAAAAATAAAAAAACATCATTGACATGTATTTCAGCACGAAAAGCTATTTGAAAAGCAACCACTACCACATTGTCAAACACCCTCTAATTCTAGTAGTTTTCACATGCAATCTCCCATTGACCAAAAAAATCATATACCATATACTAACAATTAGTTTGGAATATAGTTATTATATCCACTTACTTGAAAAAGAATTTGAGTCCTTTGATTAATTTTTTACAAAATATTATTTTTTCCGAGCATCACCAGGTTAGTTAATCGAATGATTAAACACCTAACTAGATTAAATACATTTAGTCAAGTCAATATCTTATTCGGTTCAACTAAAAATTTAACTCAAGTTGAGCTTCGAATATCAATTTTCCTGAATCAAAATACCACATCAAATTAGATTTAAAAAATTTACAATTAGTTGTTTTTGTGAAGTGCTAACTTTTAGACAACTATCAATAAAAAGAGGCGGTACTATAATAGAAAAGAGATTAGATTTATTAATTTAAGAGCATGTTTATTTTTGTGTTTTAAAAGTATTTTTTTAATTAATTTTTTTTTATTTTAATTTTTTTATGTTTATATATTGTTTTAATGTGCTGATGTCAAAAATAATTTTTAAAAAATAATAAAAATATTATTTTAATATCTTTATAAATAAAAAATACTTAAAAAAACAACCATTAATACAACCTAATACCCTTTAAAAATTAAGTCCCACTTTTATTAATTCACTTTTAATCTCAAAAACTCATATTCCTCTCATTTGGAGCCAGCAAAACTGTCCCAAGACGATTACATCTAATGGAGCACGGACAGTGTCAAGGACATAGATAACAGCTTTTCATTAACTTTTTTTTTTGTTTTAGATTAATTTTAGTATTTATATATATATATATTAATATAAAAAATAAAATTTTAAAAATAAAAAAAATATTATTTTAAAACATAAAAAAAACAATCTAAAAAAACAATTTCTACCATATTGACATATTCTAAAAAAAAAAAAAATCGATGATACTTACAGCTAGCTGGCCCCCATTAAAATTATGTCACCGGTAGGAAATGAACCCCACTTCCTTAGAGTCTCGGAATCAACCCTCCACTTGAGCCAAAACAAATGCCGAGAATTAATTCTGGCAGGATCTCATGTCGTTTTTAATTTTCTTTCCCAGTTAGCCCTTTCCCTGTTGAGAATTTACGGCAGGGGCAAAAGACTACAATGGCTTTTGATTTTGGTCTTTTGTCATTTGCTTATATAATTCTTATTTTCCATGGATTATATAGTTAATCACGTACTCAGTGTCTAGAACAACAAATATTGTTCAACAAGCACAGTCGTTAAACCCAACCGGGCTCCGCTGAGGCTGGTTTTTTTTTTTTTAAATCAATCTTAAATTGATTTAGTTGACTAATCACCCTCAACAAGTCAACTCTTGATCTATTTAATTTAATTAATTTAATGATTTGATTTTTTTAAATAAAACTAATTAACCCACGTGAACTGCCTAATCCAAGACTCGTATTTTGGGCGGTCATGCGCCTTGTAGAAAAAAGATACTACGGCTATCTCTTATCTCGGACATTTACCCGGAAAAAAAAGGCCTCCTTAGAAGAGACCAATCAAAGCAAAGTTATGTTGCGGTGCATCTTTCCCAGTAAAAGATGGCGTGGCTTGTGGCTTGTGGCTTGTGTGTGATTGGAATTCTCACCAAGGCAGTGCGGTTTGACTTCCTCTTTGGATCTTTAATGCATGGAAAAATAAGCAGTGCTGTGTTGAAACGCGTGTGCTTCTGGTGTTCTGGGTGCCGATTGATTCAATTGTTAAGCCATTTGTAATGGTCCCAAGAAATTTACCATTGAATTCCCGATCCAATTTGAAATAAGAGTGGTTTAAGAGAAAACAATAAAGAAAGATCACCTCAAATTACAAGAAAAAGAATTAGTGCAAGGGAGAAAATGCATGTTCTTCATTGACTCCATGGCAGCATGGTTGATTTGTCAAAATCTCTTAATATTTTCTCTTTTTCTTGATGATTTGCTGCTTGTTAGTCGCCAACCCTCTGTGTCCATGGAGTGATGATTTTCTTTTTGTTAATCTGAGACTAGATTTACTTTTCTAATCTGATTAAAAAATTGCTATCTGTATCAGTATCAGAGAATTCATAATAATTTTATTTTTACAAGTTAAAATCTAACAATTTCATTTCGATACCGGTAAGTAAAATTTCCCTCTAATTATTCTTCAGAACAGTACGGAAAACCAAGAATATTTTATTTATTGGATATAGAGGAGTATACAAATCTAAGTCCAAAATAGTATCCCAAAATAAAGAATCATGTTACGAAAAGAAAAGGGAATATTTGGACTCCTCTGTTGCGTCAACAGTACTCATGTACTGCGGTAGCTAAAGATTCAACAGAATTTCAAGTAGATGGAGCTTATATTATATGGTGCCGAGGGTCGAAGCTTGTGATGTGATGAAGAGTAGGAAGAAGAGCAGAGACATTGTCAACTTTGTAGAGTTTGCATCAGATGTTCCATTATCTGTTGATGGCACTGTCTTAGATCCTGTTCCTGCACCCATTACACAGAAAAAAGTATTAACATTGGGCTCTTGTACAGTGGTCCTGCTACCAGGAGTAACCGAAAAACCTATATTGTTCGTAAGTTCAAGTCGGAAATTGGAAAATCTAATTGAATCTTGTACCTGCAGAAGAAGAATTTGGTGTTCCTGCTGGAGAATCTGTGGGCGAAGAGGCTGTTTGAACAGATGATAAAATGAATATTTAGCTATTTGCATTGCTAGAAAATGATCTTAGAATTTGGATTGCTTGCAATTGCCTACCATTACAGCGGCTAATAGAGGGAGTTTGGACATTGCAAGCACCAGGGAGGGCCAGAGCCTGAGTCTGATTAACATTGACTCCAAGCGAGGAGGCACCGCCATTAACGACCTCACATAGACATTGAGGCTGCGACTTGACAACATTAGCTAGCTGTGTACAGCATGATGAAGACGGGGTCGATGAGTTTCCTGTTATGTAGTTCAAACATGGGGACATGCTTATGATCACATTGGTACAAGATGATTGTGCCATGGCTCCTGCCCACAAAGTTGCTATAAAGGATATAGTAAGCATAACCTCCATCCTTCTAACTGCCATTGGGTCAATTCTATAGAAATTCCTGGCAACAATGGTTGAGAGATATAGAATGAAGAAAGGTTTTTGTGGCTTGTAGGGAATGAAAAGGCTGTGGTTAATAAAGGGGAAGATTGTGAACGAAAGAGTGGCACCTGGCTAATATGGTTTACCTATATTCCTACTTAATTTTATAATCTTTGGTGAACAACTCACCTTCTGCACAGAGACAACTATATTTTAATAAGTTAAACTTAAGTGTCTCTCTCTGGTTTGTTCAGCTTTGCGTTGCTTTTCATCGCAGAATCCACACCACATAAATCAAATGCTGATGATGGCGTAAAACTACTCGTGCAGAACGCCGGCTTTGTAGTATTCATACTTTCTTTTTGTGCAAGGAGGAGTCATCTTGTATGTGTAAATTAATGCTTTTCCATGGTCAATATAGTGTTGTCAAAGGCGATAAAAAGCCTGAAAAACCAAGACATTATTTATATCTTTGCCATTCAGATTTTAGTTTGGCCCTCCCAAACTAAAATCTCTAGCTTCATCCCTGGGTAACAGGCTAGTTGATGAATAAGCCTAGAGATTTTAGGGTGTAGAATCCATCAGGAAACTCCCAAAAAGAAATACTTTTTCAACAGCGCCGAAATTACCAGTAGTGTTCTAATATTAAATCCTGAAAATTAGACCCTTTGGATCTTCTGCTTAGACATCATATTGTCCTACATCATTACTGTATGCTTTCATCTCACTCCTTCGAGTCGTTCCTAGTTGATCGATTTCAATGGATGGTAAATGGTGAAAGATGATTTCGACTTTCAGCTTGATGCCCATGCACGCTCAGCTTTTAATTTCCTATCTGATGAACCCATGCTTATGGTTTAGACAAACCTCCTATTCATGCCAAAGCTATTTACATAAACCTGGATAAATTTCTGCAACTTGAATTTCAAATATGCTGTTTATTTTTATTGCAATAACTTGAATATAAATAACTAACAGTAATTTTTTAGAATAAAATCAGAAAGTCAAAACAGCCTATCGTTGAATCTGAAATACTCCTTCTCTTTTTTAGCAATTCTTAATTCTCTTCTTCTATCCATTTGATGTTTCTATAATTGATGTCACTGTATGTCTATCCATAAATATTAAGCTATGTCTCAACTCTTTTGTAGTTTCTTGATTTCAGATGACAGTCACTGTCAGCATCATTGTTAAACAAAAAAGATATTGATTCGATGGAACCCTAACATAACTGAGTTTTTAATGATTTAGCTGATATGTCCAAATCCAATCTGCCAACACCAATATTGTTTTTTAAGAAAAAGAAAGAAGGAAACAACGCCATTTTAATAAAAACGGTTGAGCGTTAACCCATAAGTTAACTTATGATCCAGCAACTTGCAACTTTTTCACGAAGAAGTCCCTGAGCAGGGTCTCACAACTGTGCGTGAGTTGCTGAAAATTGCATGTTTTATGCTTTCAAATACAAGACAGGAACAGAAGTAGCTTCTCACTCTCGCAAGTTGCAAAAAATGAAACAATATGTGCTGTTCATTCGAATAGATGGGAACTGAGGAAGATCCTACTTGCTCCAATATGGTTTGCATGCAGCTGAAAGCCCACAAGAAACTCAGAACGAATCCCACCAATCAGTTCTAAGCGACGGGAGTGTCCCTGGTGGTGATCAATAAGCATACAAATTGAAGACAATCCAAATGTCAAAACCAATATTCAAGAAACTGGGTTCGTTTCTAGTGACTTGTGAGGCTTTATGTTTGTACAGCTAAAATAACATCCTAACTCATTTTGAAAGACTGATCAAGCTTGAAAAAGTTGTGAATAAATCGCATACATGTAACCTGTGGGTACGAGTGGATGAGACTGTTCAATTTCTTCTGTAAGTATGTTGCAAAAACAGAGGATCAAAGTAGCGGCTTGTTCTCATAACCTGTAACGTATGATTCTGTCAGTTTGAAATGCGGGTGCCTCGTGTTTTAAATATTTAGGCCAAAATTTTGTATTTAAACTTGGAGGCAAGACAGTCTGATACTCTAAACAAGGTTTCTCTTTCGGATCATAATTTGGTCTGCCAAAGTGCATCCCCTATCATCTGGTCGGCTAGTTTCAAGAAATGTTATCTGCATTTGGAAAGCTTCATAACCACGTTAATGTTCCGATCATTAGGGGTTCGTTTTATTTAAATTTTCTTCTTTTCTTTTCATTTTTGCTCGCACTGCTGATGATTCTACTATCCGGTCATCTTTCCACTCAATTCTGACCTTGTAAAATTTGAGCCCAATCTAATACTCAGATATCTTTTTATTGCAGTTTTAAAAAGCTAATCAGGCATTCTAGTCGCAAACATTTTCTTAAACTTAGATTTATTTTATTGGTTTATAAATGTATTTGCTAGGCTATCCATATAGTATGTCTGGTCAAATTCTCATATAATAATCAGATTATCACCCGAATATTTACAACCTCCCGTATCTACAAGCCCCGATTGCATCAAGAAGATACACATGCTTCATCCTCTAGGACTAGAATGGAAGCATTATAAAAATTGTTTTTTTTTAACTACAATTGGCTCTACATAACTATTTGTAGGATTCTGTAATGTGATGTGAACTTTCCTCGTGATAGCTGAGGAATATTTCCTGGATTGATCATTAAACATAAGAGGTTTGTACTTTCAATAGCAAAGAAAATTGGAAACTGGAATCCAATCTTTCTTTTTTTCTTTAGTTCTTCTCCTAACGAAAGAAGAAAAGGAGGGATTGAAGAATTGACAATGGTTTTTGACGTTTTTCCTCGAAGGAACCAATATGGTTTTCATTCTTCATTAAGCAAATCAAACAAATAATACATTCACACTCTACAAGATGCAACAAGAATCATCCTTAACAGTTCAGTAAAAAAAAATAAAAATAGGATCAGGTAATCATAATCAATGATACAACAGGCCACAAATCACTCTGGAAAATTCCAAAGTACAATCCCAAAAACGCCTTTTTGGACTCAGAATTTGGTAACAGTTGAACCACACCATGTCACAAAGAGAATGGAGAGCACAAAATGAAGGGGTGCTTTGACAATACTTCCGTCAGACGTTCCGGTTGATGATGGGATAGTTTTAGAGCCACTTCCAGTTCCTGTATTTACAATTAAGAGCTAACTTCAGAAACCATTCCTATTAACATTTATAAATTGGAATTGCTTAGTCTGGTGCCTTCATGTATGCACTTTAATTTTAGGTGTCAGTCGTTTGAGTTTTGGTTCAAGCCAAAATTACGTTTTGTTTCATTCATATGATCAAAGATCAAAATTCAATTCCCGATTAATACGTCGAAATCAAGTACATTATCCAGCTAAGCTTGAAAGGCTTTTGCACGATTTACATTTCCTGAACATACCTGAAGCTGAAGGAATGTCTGACGCTGATGGAGTAATATCTAGTTCGGGTGTTTGATTAGATGAATCTGCTGGTGAACTGGCTGGTGAGCTCACTGGTGGAATTGCTGAAGCCGTGGGTGCAGTGGCAGCTGTTTTACCATTGCCAAAGTCAAGTCAGTATGAATCTAGCATCCCTTGTTTATGACATTCACCAGAAAGAGTTAAAGATTTGGATTACCTTTGCACTGGTTGATCGATGGAGTTTGCACCTTACAAGCGCCAGGGAGATTCAGAGCAAGAGTCCGGTTTATGTTGATACCTAATGAGGCACCACTATTATTGAGTAGTGAACAAAGGCATAGTGGTGATGTTTGGACAACATTTCCTAGCTGTGAGCAGCATGAAGATGATGGACTTGATGAATTTCCTGTGATGTAGTTCAGGCATGGGGCCAGGCTCATGAGAGTATTAGTGCAGCTTGATTGAGCCATTGCTCCACCACATGTTATGGCCACAAGGACCAGGACTAGACCCATGCGAATCCCACTTGAAGCCATTGACTGCTGCTGCAAGTTTTTGGATGGCTAGAATGATCTGGTTGTGAAAGTGGAATGTATGATTGGAATTCTGAGCTTTGAAGTTTGAGTGAGAGGGAAAGGAAAGGACTGGATTTATATAGGAAAGCTTGTGGAACAGAGACGAGCTTTTTGGTATACTTGGATGACCAACTTTAACTAAATCAAAGGGTTGTTATGTAACAAAACAGCCAGCCCTTGGCATAAAGATTACGACAAGTTTTCATTTGTCCTCAGCGCATATATATATATATATATATATTTTAATGTTCTGCTCAACTATATTATGTCTACCAAAGAATTATCATTAATTAACAATCAATAAGCATATCTTCCCCTTACAGCTATCTCTATGCATGACTGGATTTCCTATCTTTTCCCTCAGAGTAAAACAAGGTTTCAATTGGAGTGCATAGGCATTGTTATTTATCTCAAATCCACTTTCCTCCAAGTAATTGCTCTGCTCATGAAAGAGAAGGTAAAGATTTAGGGGAAAATGATTAAGATTTTCTATTTTTTTAGGAATAAATTGAGAGTTTCTAAGAAAAGGGAGCAATTATAAGGGGGAAGGGGCAAAGTTTTTTAGCCAAGGGGAATGGTCCCTGGTCACCACTTCAATAGTTTTCTGATGAGCTTCTTCTAAAAGTCATTACAATGTATGACCTTTTTTTGAACATAACCATGCATATTGTCAGGGAAGTACTAAGACCATCAAGTTGGACTTTCCTTTGGACTGAGTTAATGTTACCATATATAATCTTAAAAATATATACAATCTAGGACTCTTAATATTAACTATGAAAGATTATCTTATCATAGATAGATAGTGATTTTTAAGAAATGGGAGAAACTCTTTCTATAACAAAATAACTTTCTATGTAGACTTGTTGTATAGAAAATAACTTGCAATGTATAAGAGGTTTTTTTCTGCCAAGTGTAGGGAAGCAGAACACACTGCAAAGTTAATGAATTGATTAACTCTCTTGGTATTCAAGTTTTGGCTTAAATATATTGACATGGTATCAAAGCTTTTTCCAAATCCTTGTTTGCCTCTGTCCTGATTTTTCCTTGAGCTTCTGTTGTTATTGTCTTACTCATCTTGGACCCGTCCTTTTCATATTACCCCTGGTGGAAATTGTGCAGGCGAGAGAAAAAGGAGTGGTTGTTGGATCCTTATTTCCAACTTTGTGTTATTCATGTTTCATATTAGCTTGCTTAAAGTGGGATGACTCTTTCCTCTTCATGTTTCTCATTCCACCAGTATTTCTAGTTTTCCTTTACTTTCCTTTGTATGTAATTTTATTGGTTCTGAAAATAAAAGATGGCATAAACGTCTAGGCCATCCAAGCTCTGATGTACTTTGCATTTTGATTAATTATGGATTATTGGGAAATAAAACATGTTCTTCTCTTGATCTTTCTTTTGATTGTACATCATGCAAACTTGGCAAAAGTAAAGTTTTACCTTTTCCTCATCATGCATCTTGTGCCTCTAAATGTTTTGATGTTATTCATAATGATGTCTGGGGGATTGCACCTGTTGTTTCTCATGCTCATTACAAATACTTTATTACTTTCATTGATGAATTTAGTCATTTTACATGGGTTTACTTCCTCCGAGCTAAGGCTGAAGTTTTTTTTAGTTTTTAAGCGATTTCTTACACTTCTTGAATTCAATTTTCTGCCAGCATCAAGGTCTTGCGCTCTGATTCTAGCGGTGAATACATGTCTAATGAGTTTCAAGGCTTTCTTCAAAGCAAAGAAATCATCTCTCAGCATTCTTGTCCTTCAACACCACAGCAAAACGGTGTAGCTGAGAGAAAAAATCATTACCTTCTTGATGTAGTAAAAACTCTTTTACTTGAATCATCTCTTCCTCCTTATTTTTGGTGTGAAACACGTTCTACTTCAGTTCATTTGATTAATTGTTTACCTTCTCCTACATTAAATAATGTTTCCTTTTTTTTTTTAAAGTTATTTGGTCGTTCTCCTTTATATTTGATCTTCGTACATTTGGTTGTGTTTGTTTTATGCATCTCCCTACTCATGAATGACATAAACTTATTGCTCAATCTATTAATTGTGTTTTTCTTAGTTATGTTATCCCTCGAAAGGTGATGTTTGATATGATCCTCATGCTTGTCGCGTACGAGTTTCTAGGAATGTGATTTTCTTTGAAAATCAATATTTCTTTCCATCTCATGTTGAATTGCCATTTGCATCTTTACCTTTTTTGCCTAGTTTTTATGATTCCACAACAATAATGGAAAGGTTCAGACCTGGTTTTGTGTATGAAAGACGTCATCGACATGAGTCTGATTCCACTTTCCTTGTGCCCCCTTCCGATCTTGACCCGGTGACTGATCCTGCTCCTATTTTCACCACTCTTCGTCAGTCTAGTCATCTTTCTCGACCTCTTGATTGGTATGATTTTTCATTCTTGTCTCTCTTGCCATTACTTTATCCATTATTTTCATTCCCTCTTGTTACAAACGGGTTATAGAACATACATGTTGGCAAAATACAATGCAAGTAGAACTTCAAGCACTTGAGGAGAATCATACTTGGGATATTGTTCCTTGTCCCCCTACAGTCAAACCTATTGGGAGTAAATGGGTCTTCTTTGTAAAACTACGTTCTGATGGGTTTTTAGAATGTTACAAAGTTTGCCTCGTTGCTCTAGGTAACAAGCAGGAATATGGGGTTGACTATGAGGAAACATTTTCTCTTGTCGCCAAAATGACCACGATTTAAACCATCTTAGCTATTGTCGCTTCACAGTCATAGCAACTGCATCAAATGGATGTGAAGAATGCATTTCTTCATGGTGATCTCCAGGAAGAGATTTACAGGAAGCTCCCCTCTGGTATGACTACTTCTTCTCCTCACAATGTTTGTAAGCTAAGATGTTCTTTGTATGGGCTCAAACAGGCTCCCCGGGATTGGTTCGAGAAGTTTCACAGTACAATTCTTTCTTTCAGTTTTACATAAAGTCAGTATGATCCTTTTCTCTTCTTCCACACATCTACGTCATGTATAGTCTTTCTCTTGGTTTATGTGGATGATATTATCATTACTGGCACTGATTGTGGTTTGATTACTAAGCTTCAACAGTAATTACATACAACTTTTCATATGAAAGATCTTGGCCAGCTCACATACTTCTTAGAATTAGAAGTTCATAACCGACCCAATAGTATTTTCATGAATCCATATAAGTATATTCAAGATCTTATCACCTTGGCTGGTTTGGAGGACACTTTTTCTGTTGATACTCCTATGAAAGTAAATGTCAAATACAGAAAAGATAAAGGGGACTTGCTAGATGATCCTACTCTCTATAGGAGTTTGGTTGGAAGTCTTATATACTTGACCACTACTCGACTTGATATATCCTATGCTGTCCATCAGGTCAATCAGTTTATATCTTCTTCTCGGCATCTTTATCTTGCTGCAGTTTGACGCATCATCCACTATCTTTACGGCTCACCTAATCGTGGGTTGTTCTTCCCTACTAGCTCCTCTTTTCAACTTGTTGCCTATAGTGATGCTGATTGGGCTGGGTGTTCGGATACACGTTAATCTACTACGAGTTGATATATGTTTTTAGGTGATGCCTTAATTTATTGGAAATGTAAGAAATAAGATCGTGTTTCTAAATCCTCCACTGAGGTCGAGTATCGTGCCATGTCTACTACTTGTTCTAAAATTGTATTGTTGCACGGTCTTCTCGAAGAGCTTGGGTTTCCTCAGGTCATCTCTACCCCACTTCATGTTGATAATACTAGTGCTATTTAGTTGCCACCAATTCTGTTTTCCATGAACGCATCAAACATATTGAGGTTAATTGTCATTCTATTCGCAACACCTTGGAAAATCGAGTGATATCTCTTCCTCATATATTTTCCGATCTCTAAATAATTGATGTCTTCAGTAAAGCTATGACTCGAGAGTGGCATCAATTTCTTGTTAGCAAATTGTTGCTGATTGACTTACCAGCATTAATTTGAGAGGGGATGTTACCATATATAATCTTAAAAAAGTATACAATTTATGACTCTTGACTCCTTGTATAGCAAAATAACTTTATATGTAGACTTGTTTATGGAAAATAACTTGCAATGTATAAGAGGTTTTTTGTCTGCCGAGTGCAAGTGCAGGGAAGCAAAACACACAGCAAAGTTAATGAATTGATTAACTCTCTTGTTATTCTAGTCTTGGCTTGAATATATTGACAGTTAAAACAGAAACAAATGATGCAATCTACCTACGACAGACGTTGGTTTGACTCGTATGAAAATAACAAATTTTAAACTATGACCGGCATGCCTAACATACCTAACTTGAATTCCTGTTCCTAGAGGCCTAAAGACTCAAGGGAATAAATAAAAAGATTGCTTCAACCATGGGAAATTAGTTATAGTTGTTGAACTCCAGAACCCATTTCAAATCTACCTGTTCTTTCCCTCCAATTCTTTTGTCCCTGCCAATCTATAAATGGTTTTCTTCATCACCGTCCAAGCAACCCAGTTCTTCTCTGTACTCTTTTCTAATCAAAAACATTTGAAGCTCATTCGTAACTGCTCATGGAAGGGCTCAAAGTTTTTAATTTGATTGCAATATTATCAACTCTGCTAGTAATTTCAGTGAATGGGCAAATTAGCACACCATGCTCAACCTCGATGATAAGTAGCTTCACCCCGTGCATAAATTTTATAACTGGAAGCAGCAACAATGGCTCATCACCAACTGGTAGTTGTTGCAGTTCATTTAAGTCCCTCATGAGCACTGGTATGGACTGTGCTTGTCTATTGATAACAGCCAATGTGCCTCTTCAACTACCGATTAACCGTACTTTAGCAATCACTCTCCCCCGAGCATGTAAAATGAGTTGGGTGCCAATGCTGTGTAAAGGTAGGACTTAAATTATACCTGCTAAGAATCTTTCCAGCTCTGTCAATGTGTGTTAGATTTTCTAATGATGATTGCATTGTGTTTTGCAGCATCTGGGACCCCTCTACCAGCACCAGGTAACTGGAAATCCTTTACAGTTCTTAAATACGCTGGAAAAAAGAACATGATATTTGAAAACTAAAACATAATCTATATTTATTATTGTGAACCTAAGACAAATATTCCTATCTTGGTTAAGAAATTTGTTTCACTGGAACATTGGCAGGTCCCGTCTTGCTAGGGCCAACTCTTCCACCCACAGCCGCTTATCCTTTAAGCCCACGAGGTAAGCTCCGCTCTTAGATTTTGAAAAATTTACCTATCAGCGAAGAATAAGCTTGAAAGCTCCTGTATCAGTAAGACAGTACTTATGTCGAGTGTGATATACCTGACCTAATTACCAAGTTGCTTTTTGCAGCTTCCAAAGCAGTAGCACTTGCTCCAGGACCAGAATCTGAAATTACTCTGCCATTAACACCAGCATCCCCGCCAGAGCCAGTAGAAACTCCCCCAGCAACTGCTGGAATCCGACCAGTGGTATCCCCCTCAGCATCTATGCCATCCTATGTTTCCCCACCATCTTCCTTGCTAATATTTCTAGCAATCATGGTTTTCAAATTCTATTAAGCTACAACCTATTCATCCCTGTTTGTTTCCGTTTATGTTGGTGTGCAAACTTATTGAACACAGCCCCTTGTCATGGTGTCAGGAAAAATAAAGAAATACTTCACATTTTCTCATTGCTTTAATTGATGTTATGAACTAGCATTGGATAAACCTTTTCAGAAATCTATGTCGTAAATACTTCACATTTTCTCATTGCTTTAATTGATGTTATGAACTAGCATTGGATAAACCTTTTCAGAAATCTATGTCGTACAGCATTGAAAATTTGAAGTGCAGAAAAACTCTTAAACACATAAACTGACGTGGCTGCCTAAATCATGCTAATATATATAACCATTCCAGAAGTTTAGTTATAACACCAGAGCATACACAAGAAAAAAAAATCTGAAGATTTTGGAGGAAAACCAGAATTAGGAGAAAAATGCCTGTACCGAACTCGAACTTTAGGCTATGGCATCCCTGTCTGGTCGATTCAGCCAGGCATATTCCCTAGCACTGTCTCTATCAACAATATTGATTACGATATTTGGTACCATTTCTACCAAATCGATGGATTCTTGAACTGTGGTAGTATACATTCATCATTAATGAGAGACAAAAACAGGATCCATAACCTGATGCTTCCTTGTCAATCTCGTGAAGAGTGACAACATAGTCAAGGCAGGTGAGAGATTGTTCTGTCCTTTGGTCTTACCTGCCAGGAGGAGATAGACAGAATTATAATCAGGACAGAAAACCAGCCATATCAAATGTCTGAAAATGCATACAGGATCATTCCACCAACAAACAAAATTCTGAATTTCGTACTTTCTATTTTTCCAAACCTGTCCTAGGCAGTTTAACTCACCGCATGCAAGTTGCAATAACGCATTGCGCCTGACAACTTGGATAAACCTAGTAATTAACGAAGGAAATATAGAAATAATTTATTATTAAAAACACAAAAATAAAAGAGATGCAATAATAGAAGTGAAACAGGATAGAGACCCGTCGTCCGCTCTCGCCACTAGCTTCACCCCATGCAGAGGACGGTGATCTTGTCCTTGTCCTCGTTAAAATGTTGTGAACGGATGACGTGTCAGTCACTACCAGAGCGAATCCATCTCCTACCATTCCTAACACGCATTTCATTGCTTTTGCTTCATCTCTCTGTTTTTTCTTTTCTTTTAATTTTCCCATGCACTGAAAGAGAAAAACTAGAGAGGGTGAAGCGGCGACTTTTCTTGCGCGTTAGACAAGAAAGAATCCATGGCGGGAGAGCATGCAAGCAAGCAGTGCCATTTCAGACCTCTGATCACAGCAGATACAAAACCGATTTATTTAATAAACGAATCAAATTATATCTTATGAATTGGAAATTGAGATTTTGTGGTTGTCGGTCCTAATACGGATCTTAACATGTTCGGATCATATTAATTTGGATATCCACTAAATTTATCATTCGTTTTGTTTAAATAAAACGTGTTGATTATATTTAAACCATGCTTAGTTTCGACTATTGCATATATAAGAAAATATATAATATTCAGTACATCTATTTTTTAAAAAAATAATCAAGATATCTCATCATTAATAAGAACAGAATCAAATAATCCATATAAAATATTTATATTAAAAATCAAAATTAATTTAAATTAGACAAGAAGTGTGACAAAGTTAAAGAAAAAAAATACCTACTCTAGGCACTAACTTATTAATATGGGGAAAAAATTATTAATGTTTTACAAATAACATAATTCCGATTGAGTCAAATCTTCATACTTAAATTAGAAACCAGTATAATACTAGCAACAACTTATTAATTTTTTTCTTTATATTTATAGGATTTTTCAATAAATTAATTAATTTGAGACTTGAAAAGGGATAAAAAAAAAAAAAAAAAAACGTGCCGTGTAATTGTTTAAAAGAATAGTCATCCATGTAGAGGGAAAAAGACGGAACAAAAGTATAGAATGTTATTTAGTTCATGTTTCTTTGCCGAAAAATATTTTTCTAGAAATTATTTTTTTGACTTTTTTCATGTGAGAAACTCGAGTTTATTTTTTTATTAAAGAAAAATATAAATTTTAAATGCAGAAAAGTAGTTTTTTGGTTTAAAAGATTGAAAAACACTTTTCATAAAAATCCCAAAAATATATTTGATTGATCTTGATTAACCCGTTAAATTCACAACTTGGGTCATGGAATTGTGACAATCTTATAAAAAAAAAATTAAAATAAATTTTAAAGTTTAATTCTCAATCAATCAGGTGAGATTTAAAAAAATCAATTAAAAAAACAAAAAATAAATCAAGTCAACTTGAATTAACCTGTTAAATCCACAACTCGAGTCATGAGTTCAAAATAACCTTATAAAAATAAATCATGAAACTTAATTTTCAATAAACTCAATGTTATGAATGGAATTGGAAAAAAAATCAATTAAAAAAAACTAAAAAAACTCCAGTCAATATAAGTTAATTCACCAAACTCGAAACTCGGATCATGAAACTAAGATAACCGATAATCCTGTATAAAGTAAGTTAAAATAAAATATGTAGCCTAATCACTTATAAACATAATATTGAATGATAAAATTAAAAAAAAATATAAAGCAAGTTAAATATATTTTATTAGAAATAATATGAATTTTGATCATATTATTATTGGACCAGATTGAGGTAAATTTATTTCTGATCAATTCAATAAATATGTTGATATACTCGGTTCAAAACATAATTGAGTTATGAAAATTTTATTCCAAATCTATTTAATTACATTAAATTAATCCAGTAGCCGTCCTACAAACAAGCAAGCAACAAGCAAAATTTCTGTATTGGTCCGATTATAAAAGCCCATTTTAGCTTTTTATTTAGATATGTATTGGCCCATGCAAAAAGCCCTTTTTAATTATTGGTTAAGAACCCAGTTGATATAAAAGCACACCCTCGTCTTCCTGTTTTGAAAATCGAGAAGGATGGTACTCAAAATATTAACGCCGTTTGATGAAAATTAATATTTTTTTATGTTTTTAAATTGTATTGATTTATTGATATAAAAAATATTTTTTAAAAAATAAAAAATATTATTTTAAAATAAAAATATTTTAAAAAATAACTACTACTTACTTAAACACACTTTTTTTTTTTTTTTTGTATGAGTAGCTAAAATTAGTGATGTTTACAAGGAAGTTTGACCAAGTTGTTTTGCACTTACCATTCGATGTTTTTTACAAATCCCAAAATGCCGCAAGGGAATATCTTCTACATGTTTTTTACAAATCCCAGCAGTTTTTGTCTTGTGCACTGTTGTTGCTGCAGCAATGCATCTGTCCGAGGCTAGCCCAGTGGATGATCAATACGTAACATGTTTCAATGACTGCAAGGACAAGTGCAAAAGTGAGGGTAATGGTTACTCCTTCTGCGAAATGAAGTGCGACACTGACTGTTTGGCGAGGCAGGCACTTGGTAGGTTACATGAATATATATCTTATGCAAAAAAAAAAAAAAAACTAAAGCGCAGACCCCACACAGCTGCCTTGCTTTCTCGCAGCAAGACTTGAAAAATTGTTCTTGTCAGCAATTGCTATATATACGCGGCGATTGATACTGTGCATGATAGACACGTTACTTTGACACTCGTCTTCATGCATGCTTTTCACTTCCCGTTCTCATCACTTCCTTGCTCCTTCTATCCCCAGCTATATAACATGCAATCCGCGATCACCATTCCCTGCAGCTTTGATAGCACAATTTTCTGTCTGTAGTGACAAAATGGCTGTGAAAGTGAGGCTTTCTTTAGCAGTTTTAGCCTTCTCTCTTTTGGCTTTGTGCGTTGGAATAGCTAAAGCCAACAAAGACCCGGAACTAAAGGTTTGCGAGCACCAATGCAAAGAGCAACTGGGGTATGATGAGAGAGAGGTTGAGAAGTGCCTGAGAGACTGTACTGAGGAGCACTTCAGACGAAAGGAAGAGCGAGAGCGTGAAACAAGAGGGACAGAAGAAGAAGATGATGATGAATGGAGGAGCTTCACGGTTGATCCTGCAAAAAAGAAGCTGGGGCAGTGCCTAGAGGAATGCCAGAAGCAGGAACGAGGAAAACAGAAATCGTTGTGTCGCCTAAGGTGCCAGGAGAAGTATGAGAGAGAACCAGGAAGAGAAGAAGAGGGGAACATGGAAGAAAAGGAGGAAGCGGGGAATCCCTATGTATTTGAAGATAGGCATTTGAAATCTGAAGTTGAGACTGAACACGGAAGAGTTCGTGTTCTTCAAAAATTCACGAAGAAATCAAAGCTTCTCAGAGGACTAGAGAATATCCGGGTGGCAATAATTGAAGCTAATCCTCAAACATTTATAGCTCCAACCCACTTGGATGCTGGGTTTGTTCTGTTTGTTGCTAAGGGTATGCCTGTGGTTTCTCATATAGCTACAATCTATCTGCAATTCTCTACTTGTTAACACATTTTATCACTATTTTTTGTCACAGTGGATATTTTTACTAACCAATAGTGTTTCATTACTGATTTGATACATTGTAGGACGAGGGGCTATAACTCTGATCCATGAAGAGGATAAACAGACCTTTAACCTTGAACGTGGAGATGTTTTCGGGGTTCCTGCAGGAACTACTTTTTATATGGTTAATAAAGATGAAAACGAGAAACTTCGTGTTGCCAAGATCCTTTGGACGGTTAATCTTCCTGGCAATTTCAAGGTAATTAAGTGCAATGTCAAATTTTATCGATTAAGATTTCCAAATAACAAAAGACTCACTGATGGTTGCTAACAAGATTGAATCCAGAATCTATTGTTTTCAATGTTCCTATGGCTTAATTATAGATTACAATGGTTTTATGATGCAGGCATTCCATGGAGCAGGTGGTGAAGATGCAGAGTCCTTCTTCAGGGCATTCAGCTGGGAGTTGCTCGAGGCTGCTCTTAAGGTGAGTGCCGATTAGACCTGTAGTTGACTTTTCTCCATTATAATTATGTTTAAGTTGGCTAATCCAGTCTTTCTCTGTCATGCCTGTTTATCAATTGATCAGACTGATAGAGGAAGGCTGGAGAGAATCTTCAAACAACAGCAAGGAGGAATTGTCAAAGCTTCCAAGGAACAGATCCAGGCCTTGGGCCACGGTGAGGAAGGTGGTCATGGCGGTGGTGGCCTGTGGCCTTTCCCAACAGGTGGGTCAAGCGGCCCATTCAATATTTTCGACAAGGGTCCTGTCAAAAGAAACAACTATGGCCAACTCTTTGAAGCCAAACCTAAAGATAGCGAGCAGCTCAGGGACCTTGACCTTATAGTCTCTTTGGCCAACATCACTCGAGTATATTTATCCCCTCTTATTCCTAATCAGATTTGCCTCTAATGTGTATTTCTTTTGATATAAAAATGTTATAAATCTATCTAATCTGAATCCTCCCTCCATTTCTTTTTGTATACAGGGATCTATGGCTGGACCCTACTACAACTCAAAGGCAACCATGATATCCATTGTTTTGGAAGGTGAGGGATACTTCGAGATGGCATGTCCTCGCGACTCATCTTCTGGTTCAAGCATGGGATACATTGAAAGCGAAGGCTCAAGGAGAGGAAAGGGTGGTCAAACTTACCAGAAGACAAGCTCGCGTTTGAGCCGCAACAGTGTCTTCATTGTCCCTGCCGGTCATCCAGTGGCCACTGTGGCTTCCGAAAATAGCAACCTGGAGGTGCTTTGCTTTGAGGTCTATGCAAAAGGAAACGTAAGATACCCTCTTGCAGGTAATTGAATGCTACGCGCCCCCTCAATTAAAAAAAAAAAACAGATGTAAAATGTATGTACGTTGCATGTGTTCTCTCTTCATGTAAGCTTATCCAAGCATGCCTTTGTGTTACAAGGGAAATGGAACGTTATCGGCGAGATGGACAGGGAAGCGAAAGAGTTGGCCTATGGTGTGCCAGCAAAAGAAGTGGACCAAATTTTCGGAAAACAACAAGAAGAGTTCTTCTTCCCGGGGCCAAGAAGGCAGCGCAGAGAAGGCCGTGCTTATGCATGAGATGGTGACCGGAGTGCGGGGGGGGGGGGGGGGGGGGGTTTTAGGCGTTTTGGCCTTCTGTTTTTGAAAGAGTTTTGTGATGTACATGTTGACATGTAAATAAATAATGCTAGTGCTCTGCTGACAAGTGGACTCCCCGCTGTTAAATAAAGTGCTCCCCTGTAAAATGAAGTGCTGGTTGGTTTGACCTCTACTTTTGGTAGTGTTGCGAAGTAATTTTTATTTTATAATATATTAAAATAATATTTAAAAAAAATCAAAATTTTAATCATATAGAAAAATTTCTGAATGGTGCTTGTATAAAAATTAACTTCATTAATTGATTGGTATATACTCTTAGAGAAAAAAAAAAAAAAAGGAATTGCTCAATTTTCTGGATCATATATATATATGTATATATGGCGGCTAAACAAACACATCTTAAGAAAATTCCTTTCCAGATTATTCTGTGCATTTAGATTTTGGGGAGGGAATTTAAAGAGAAACATTAATTTGTATAAGAATTGTATGAGAAAATTAAAATTAAAAAATAGAAAGAAATAAGTAAAAAAGAAGAAGAAGAAATTATTGGGCTTGGCTTGGTTAGGAGAAGTATTGTGATGCACAAGTGTTTGGGCTTGGCCTTGTTAGGAAAGTTTTGGGAAGGTCAATAAAATAAAACAAATAAATTACAATAAAGAAGTGAAAAAAAGGCTAATTTCAACCATGAAATTACAATAAATAAGTTAAAAAAAAATAAAATTATTGGGACCTAACTTGGACAGCTCTTGTTGATTTTTTTTTATTTTTTTTGTTTTATTAAATTGAATTAATTTTTTCTAGATTTATTAAATTGAGTTAACTCTCTTGATCAGGTCACCAATCAACCCATAAATCAAAACGACGAAGTCTCATAAATTATTCTCTTAATTTTCCTCTCCTATTCTTCTTCTCCTTTTATCTTTAACTTTATCTCTTTTAACTTAATTTTTCTTAGTTTTTGTTTGTGAAAACTAAATTATAATACCCAGTAAAATAAAAATAATATTCAATGGGCTTGGACTTCTAATTAAAAAGGCCCAGGTATCCGTTAAGGCCTACGACTGAAAGTGAATAAGCCCAAGTTCAGTGCTTTGAATTCTTTTTCAACCGCTGCTAAATTGTTTCTCTTCTCTTGTTTTACAAAGCAGCAAGGAGCCAGCAAAGCCAAACTAACAATGAACGATTGATCTTCACGCTTTCAGAGACGTTCTGCTCTCCCTTTGCCAACCATCAGGGACAGCAAGATGATAATTTCCGTGAGTATTATCAAACCCGCACTAAGCTCCTCTCTTTCCCGTTTCCACTGATCTGCTTAAAACGTTGTAGAGCTTTGTCATCCACGTATAGTTGTTGCCCCTCCCACTTGTTCGATGAAATGCCTCACTGAGCTATGAAACTGTTCCTGTAAGGTTTCTTATTATTTTTCATGTTTTCTCCCCTCCATTTTGTTTGTTTAGAAACCGAAGAAAATGAAATGGAACTTGAAATTTTTTTTCCTTTTGTTCTTGCTCGCATGAGAATGATGTCTCCTACGCCTGTCAACGAGACATACACTATAGGATTTTGTCTTAGTAGTGCTGTTGATTGCTAAATGTTAGAAAAGACGCTTGAAAATTTCAAAGAAGAATCAGTATCTTAAATTGAAAAATTATTGTGTTTTTGCTTGCTTGTTTTGAATGACTTCATAAAGAAAAAGACCCACTTGTTTTTCTTTTTTAATGTTGATTTGTTTTAGGTATGTTGAACTCTACTTTGCTTGGCATGGTACTGCTTGTTACCTACATGAATGGTTGACAAAGGTTAGGTATGTTCGTATATATTTGAACTTTTTTATGTAAATCATAACATTGAACTCTGTTTTGTTAATTAAAAAATAATATATATTGCAGGTTTCAGTCCATTTCAACGCATGATTTCTAGTTGAGATTTTTTTTTTTTTAGTGTAAAGAAAAGCATGTATAGAAAAGGAATGCTATCTACCAGGAAATTGAAGCGTCAAGTCGTTGCGTTGTCCCCTAGAGTTTTATTTTCCTTACTTTCTGATAGTGGACATGAGACTACTCGGGTTTCCAGATGCCGGATGCTAGTTTCTTGGAGCAGCGGGCCTGTCAATGGGTTTCTTGAGTCCTCTTTGACCAACCTAAATGGTCCAACTGTTGTTGTAGGAATCCAGGGTGGGTTCAATCATCAAAGCTATTCCTTTTCGACTCTGGCTGGAACAATTTTGGTCCAGGCTCGAGACCCAGCTAAATTATGTATGGAAATAGAGAATGCAATCGATGAGCATAGATTTAATGATGCATGGAAGTTATTTGAACAGCATTTGCATATGGATGGGTTTCCTCGAAAGTCCATTGTGAATAAGCTTCTAACAAGTTATTCTGCAAGCCTTGGTGTTCCATGGCTTGAGAAGGCATATGGCTTGGTAGAACAAGCTATTGAGGAAAGCAAGCAGAATCTGCTGGAGAAAGAGCCTTTGATCTATCTCTCTTTTGTTCTTGCTAAATGTGGTTTGCCAGTTCCAGCATCAACGGTCCTGAGAAAGTTGATACAAATGGAACAATATCCTCCGGTGACTGCTTGGTCTGCAATCTTGGCTCATATGTCACTAACAGCTCCTGGTGCTTACCTAGCTGCTGAGCTGATACTTGAGATAGGTTACTTGTTTCAAGATGGTAGGGTGGACCCACGTAAAAAGATTAATGCACCTTTGATTGCCATGAAGCCTAATACTATTGCTATGAACATTGCCTTGACCGGATGTCTCTTGTTTGGAACAACTAGAAAAGCAGAGCAGCTTCTTGACATGATGCCTCGAATTGGCATCAGAGCCGACACAAATTTATTGATCATAATGGCACATATATATGAGAGGAATGGGAGAAGAGAAGAACTTAGAAAACTTCAGAGACATATAGATGAATCCCAAAGTTTAACCGATACGCAGTTTCGGCAGTTCTATAATTGTTTACTAACATGCCACTTGAAATTTGGGGATCTCGATGCTGCTTCCAACATGGTTTTAATAATGCTTCGGAAAGCAAGGGAAGCACGGAATTCATTTGCTACGGCTGCACTGCTGTTCCCAATTGATAAGAAGTCCTCTCCAGGCCCAGTTTCTCAGGAAAGTTTGAGCCACAAAGAATCAGGTGGTTTAGGGAACAATAGATCAAACAAAGATCTTACGATTTCTTATGAAGAGTTCTATAGAGACCAGAATTTCTTGAAACTTGACACTGAGGCAAAGGAAGTACTCAGTACTCTGTTAGTTGAGTTGCAGATGCAAGTTGAATTGATTACAACTGAACGTGGTATCCTCCAGCCAACTGAAAAAATTTATGTGAAGCTGGTTAAAGCTTTCCTAGAATCGGGCAAGACCAAGGAGTTGGCTGCATTTCTCATCAAGGCAGAGAAAGAAGATTCTCCAGCTTCCAATGACGATTCAGCTTTGGTTCATGTCATCAATTCATGCATTTCACTTGGGTGGCTAGATCAGGCACATGACCTGCTAGATGAGATGCGTTTGGCTGGGATCAGAACCAGTTCTTCTGTCTATGCTTCACTCTTGAAAGCATATTGTAAAGCAAACCGAACAGGAGAGGTCACTGCACTTCTACGAGATGCACGTAGAGCAGGGATCCAGCTAGACTCGAGTAGTTATAATGCATTGATTGAGTTCCGAGTGATTCAAAAAGATACTAAGGAAGCCCTCCATATTTTTAAGGAGATGAAAGAGGCTAAGATACCTAGAACTGGCCATCAGGAATTTGAGATGTTGGTTAAGGGATGTGCAGAGGGTGGTGAAGCAGGGTTGATGGCAAAGCTTTTGCGGGAAATCAAAGAAGAGCAGGCTGCAGATTCTGGAGTTCATGATTGGAATAATGTGATCCACTTTTTCTGCAAGAAGAGACTTATGCAAGATGCCGAAAAGGCTTTGAAGAAGATGAGGAGTCTGGGTCATGCCCCAAATGCTCAAACTTTTCATTCTATGGTGACTGGATACGCTGCCATTGGGGGAAAATATATAGAGGTAACAGAGCTCTGGGGCGAAATGAAATCTATTGCTTCAGCAACCTCAATGAAGTTTGACCAGGAACTACTGGATTCAGTACTTTATACATTTGTGAGAGGTGGATTTTTTTCTCGAGCAAATGAAGTCGTGGATATGATGGAGAAAGGGAAAATGTTCATTGACAAATACAAGTATCGAACCCTCTACTTGAAGTACCATAAAACACTATACAAGGGGAAAACTCCCAAAATCCAGACAGAAAGTCTAGTAAAAAAGAGGGAAGCTGCACTGACCTTTAAGAAGTGGTTGGGTCTGAACTGAGGGGATTTTTGTTGTGTTTCAACAACTCTAAAGATGAGACGGTACTGTAAATATTCAGAAAAGGAAACTTTGGCACTGTCAGGGTGAATCCTTGCGTTTTGTATCTTGAAAATGTAATGGACTTTCTTCACTTGTTTCTTCAGTCAACGAGAAAACGAACTTCCTCCATCAGTATGTCAATGGTTTTCACCGGAAGAAGGCGTCATTGACAATAAATTGTTCAAACTCTGTTATGCGCATACAGAGTTCAGGCCATGTTGGAGGCTACAGCATTCGTTTGTGCAAGGTAATTTACAATTTGTTAGGAGTTCATTTAATTATAGCTCGAGCTCGAATTATGAATTTAGGAGATTTGTAAAATTGGAAGAACATAAAAGAATTAATAGTTTAAAGGGCAGCTTGCCATAAGTTTCATGAAAGGCTCCTCCTCCCTTTGGTCGTTACACGTTAGATTGATGCCAAAACCAATCTGTTCTTGACCCATAAAGTTGGTAGGTAGAAGTAGAAGCATTTCTCATATCGAGATATGCAAGATGAGAAGGGAAATCAAATCCTCAGATCCTACCATCTCCTTCCTTTGCTTCGAAGTTATTAAGCTCGGTTTATAATTCATTTAAAGTTTGGGTGTGAGTTAATCCGACTAAATTAAAACACTATTATTTTAAAAAAAAAATTAAAGTTAAAACAATGCTTTTTAAAAAAGAATAAAAAATAAAAATTCGAGGTTTAATTGGATAAATTTAAAGTTAAAACAACGCTTTTTAATTGGATAAGTTTGAGGTTGGATTTCGTAGAGCATTGCTTTGCTTATTTTTAACAACTCTTACCCCTTCCGTCCCAATTTTCCATCCAAACATAATATAAGTGATCAGGAATCTTCCATGTTCCAATTCCCATATCTAATCTTACAGATAAAAAAAGAGTCAACTCCATAAACAAAAGATTTGAAGAACAGGTTATTTAGTTTTGGTGTACCAAACGTTCTTATTAACAAAACATTAAAGAGTGTGCATTTAACGATACCCACGAAATACTATCGATTAGAATCGAGTTTTGTGTTATTAGATTTTTTTTACTGAATTTTTTTTTTAATTTTACTCTTCAAAACCCTGATTTTTTTTAAAAAAATTATCTTTTAATTTTAAGCTAATTTAAGAATTGTGTTTTTTAATTTTTTTTCTTTTTATTAAGTTATATATAAATTTTATATATTTAGTTTTTTTTCTTCAATTTCAACCTTATCAGTTATAAATGAGGTTTTATAAATTTATTTTTATTTGCTTTCCATAAATTTATCTTAATCTCATGACCCATATCACAAATTTAATATATTAATCCAGTTTGACTCGAGTTATTTTTTTGGATTATTTAGTCTAAATGATTTTTTTTTATTTTATTCTTCAACATTGAGTTTGTTGGAAATCAGGATTCATATTTTTTTTATTTGTATCATATGAGGTTATCCCGATCTCATGATCTGGTTTGTAATTTTGATAGGTTGACCTGAGTTAACCTCTTTTTTTTAATTGAGTTTTTTTTTCAATGTGATTACCTTAATCTCATGACCAGAATTATAGGTTTGACAGGATGACCTGGTTAATTTTTTTGGTTATTTTTTTATTGATTTTTTTTTTCAATTTCACCCTTCAATTACTCAAACTTCTTTTTCATTTTATTTCTTTTTCAATTTTATCTTTTAATATTAAGTTGTTTGAGAATTGAGTTTTGTAATCTTTTTCAATTTGTTTTTTATAAAGTTATCCTGATCTCGTAAATTTAATTTTTTTTATTTCAACCTTCAATATTGAACATGTTAAAAATGAAGACTTATAATTTTTTTATTTAATGTTTATTAAGTTATCTCAGTTTCATGACTCAGATCGTATGCTTAACGGGTTAATCCGAGTTAAATTAAATTATTTTTTAATTAACTTTTTTTTATTTTTTTTAATATTAAGTTGATTTGAAATTGGACTTTATTTTGTTTTATTTGCTTTATATGGGATTATCCTGATCTTATAACCTGAGTTGTGGGTTTGGTAGGTCAACTCGAGTAATTTTTTTATCCTTTTTATTTATTTATTTTTAATTTTATCCTTTAACATTAGATTGATTAAGAATTAATTTTTATAATTTATTTTAATTTAATTTTTATAGTGTTATTATGGTTTCATAATCCGAGTCTAATATATCATTGTTTTAAGACTTAAAAATATAAAACTTGTAATATGTTATCGTATTAATATTTTTTAAAAAAATATTATTTAAAATATATTATATTTTTAAAATCACTATTAATTTTTTTTATTAAAAATATATTAATAATATTTAAATATTTTTTTGATATTAAAAAATAATTGATCCTATCTGAATAGCAATACCGTACAATGATCTAGTAGTACATCACCACTCACCCTAACAAAAAATACAATAATAATAATAAATAACTCGCCAACAACCGATGGACCCCACAGTAGCATATATAAACCTCACCATAAATGCCACACCAAACACAGTCCTCACGCCGGTATTTCAGTTTCACTATCTTTTTACTCCTCCTGGACTCCCGAAACCCTAATTTCCCAATTCACCCAATCAATCAATGCCAGGCAAGCGTTCTCGCTTAACTCAGTCTCAGAGCTTCGGAGACATTGGTTTAGGGAAAGACCGGCTGCCTCCAAGGGACGGTGGTTTCACTGCTGATAACATGGCCGGTCAGTTTATCCAAAGGATTATCGCGGTCTCGCCTCCTCCTCCTCCGCTGCTGCCAGAGAAAGAGAAGGATATTGGAGGTGGTTTGATGGAGACTGAGCATTTTCTCGAGAGGTGTGAGCACTGCTTGAAGAGATTGAGTCAAAAACAGGATGTCTATATGTACGGGTATGGTTTTGTTGCTTCTTATAACTTTCCTTTTATTTTTCATTTATTATATTTTTTTATGGTTTATTTGGTTTTATTTGTTGTTGATGTGAAATAAAATTAAAATACATAATTGATTTTGCATGTTGTTGTGTGAGAGAATTTCTAACCATAATTTTTTTTTATCAATATCTGATAATTTTTTTGTCCTGTTTTGAGGATTTGGAGAGGCACGTTGCTTAAGAAAACTAGAATTATTAGGGTTAGTGGAGTGATCATATAGTCGTACACACATAATGGAAAAACAAAGAGAAAGAGTGCTTAATAAGACCAAGGAAATTTGATGTATTTAAGAATGTATCACGTGGATTACACTTGTTCCGTTCAAGGGTTGATGAATCATTCATGTGGCTTTCTCTTCTTTTGAGTTAAAGAAAGAGATACATGCGAGGGTGAAAAATAACATGGTTTATTCCTGATTCAAATTTTTAAAAACTAGAAAAACAATTCTCTTCAAATAAAAAAAACATAATAATACTGAATAGAAAAATAAAAATAGAAAAACATAAAACTAACTAAGAAAAATATTTATTTTTAGCTCCTCTAGTAATGCGGTCATGAGTAAAGAATAACGAGATTTGTTATAAGTCAATATCCTCAAATACCAAAAACACCATAATTATGAGGAGAAACCCAAAATATTTAATTTTTAAACGTCCATCTCACCACTTGTCAAAAGATTATTACAGCTTTTATATAGAAAAACTAGAAAATCTTAGTAATACTAAGTATGAAAACTAAACTAAATAGAAAAAAATAGAAAAGTATAATAATACAAAATAGGAAAATAAAATAGAAAAAAATAAAATTAACTGAGAAAATATATATTTTCCAAAAAAAAAACTATTGCATCGGTCTCAATGGGATGGAAGAAAATCGTCCTCGAGTTTAGTTTTCAATTAGAAATTATCCTCTATAAAGAATACATTTAGTTTTCAATTAGAAATTCTCCTCTATAAAGAATATTTTTGTTTGTGTAGGCTATCCTATTGTAGATTCCTAACATTATATGAGTCATCCCATTGCAAGTCCCTAACATAACATCTTTGTACAGGCCATTCATCGTGGACCCCTAACACAACACCTTTGTGCGGGTCACCCAATTGTGGGTCTTACCATTAAGATTTCCCAAAACAACAATTAACACAGAAGAAAATAACACACTAGTTCTTGGATGTCTTTTTCTCAAAGGAAAACCTTCTCATCTCCTCTTACACAAGCACGTCATGTTCTGCAACTTATTCCAACTATGGCTGTCTTATGCAGATCACTCATCGTGAACCCCTAACACAATATCTTTGTGTAGGTCATCCTATTGTGGATCTTACTATCAAGATTTCCCAAGCAAGAATTAACGTTGTAGAAAACAACACACTAGTTCTTGGATATCTTCTTGGATATCTTTTACTCAAAGGGTAACTTTCTTATCTCTTCATACACAAGTACACCTTGTTCTGTAACTTATCCCAATTATGGTTGTCTAGTAGCACACAGTAAGCAAGTAATCATTTGGAATTGTTGAGCTCTGATACCAACTGGAGCAGCATAAAATGAAAGTTAACGATGTTTGTTATAAATCAAAACCACTCTAAAAAACTAAGAATATCATAACTACAGGGACATACTCAAAATATTCAATTTTTATTCATTTATGTTTTTAGTTGTCAAAAAACTATTATAATTTTTTATATAAAAAAAACCAAAAAACCTAGCAATACTAAATAAAAAAAAATAAACTAGGAAAATTATTCTCTTTAAATAAAAAAATAGAAAAGAATATTAGTTCATAAAAATAAAATAAAAAAATTAACTAAGAAAAATATATATTATCTTAAATCTTCTATTTCGTAAAGTCTTTGAGAATGTGATTGCCAATAAAAAAATCTAAAATAGGTAAGTACATTACAAACTCATGTATTTGAACTTAAAATTACAAGTTAATGAAAAAAAAAGAAGTTTTTGGCTCCGTTGAGTCGAAGCCTAACCGATCCACATGTAGTTTGGGCCTTGGCCCAACTGAATCCCATTAAGCTTGGTTGGGCTAAGCCCCAACCGAGCCTCGCTAGCTTCAGTTGGGCCGAGGCCCAACCAATCCATGCCTTTTAGTTAAATAGGATAGTGTTTGCTGGAAAACGTTTTATATGGACCTGCAGATTATTTCATTTTAATGTAGTTTGAGTAACACTTCATTTTTGCAATGCAGTGACTTGGGTGCTTTTTGTAGTCCTGAGTGCCGCGATGCACAGATTACAATTGACAAGGCAGGGCAGGAAGTCCATGGACACTCAATTGGCATAAGGGCTTCAAGCAGCAGGAAGGATACAACTGGAAAGGCAGTGGCAGAACCACAGCTTGTATATAACTAGATAATGACGTAGCAAGCTAGTTTTAGTGGCGCACAGCCGTCAGGTTTTTGTGAATGGCTTGCACCTGTGAATAGAGTGGCCATCCTTCGCATTTACGCTGCCATGACTGACATAGCATTAGGTGAGATTTCAAGTGTTTGTTTTAGGATCGAAAGCATTTCTCTTTTATAGGTTGAATCTGCAAGCTGCATTTTCTAATTTTGATTGGAAAATGTTGTTTATGAATTTCTTAATATTTCAAGCTCGGAACTATATAGTCATGCTTGTATGCTGAAGTGATTCTGTTACTGAGCTGGACAGTTTGTATTTGCTTTCACTGATTTCTAATTTTCAATGAGATGGCAATTAATTATATCACGAGCTTCCTTTTGCTGTAATCACTTCTTTTACTGCTCATGCCTCAAATTATTTGATTTCAAGCAACCTATTAAGTTTAGCTGCTGGATATGCTAGCATTTGATTGGTTAGTTTTTTCACTCTGACTGACAAAGGGGTAATCGATCTCTCTTCTTCCGTTTTACCTGAAACAATCATAAGTTTTGTAAGTCTTTTATATCTTATGTTTTATCAGTTCTTATTTATGCTTCCCCCCATTTTTCCCACATGAAACTTTTTAGTCACGGATTAGGTTCACAGGATCAATAAGAATTTGGATTATCAGACCTTTCACGCACTGTAACTTGATTTGAATCCAGGCTACTTTAAGTTTTAATTCTTTGTTTCCCTTGTTTTTTCCCTTCAATTTCACAGGTTTGCACCCTTTATTCCTTGATTTTTGTTTTTAATCTGCTGAAAAATAAAATATACGGGCTGTGTTGAAAGGGCCTTTTGGAGCGTGAATACTCAAATTTTCTTACCTTTCCTGTGGGCTAGTGGACTATCGAGGTAAATTATCGATGTTGTGTAGGCCCATTGGGTGGAAATTTCTCTTTTCCCACTCTCTTATCCTGACAACCCATTAGTTTTTTCATGTATTTTTCTGTCTCAGCATTGCAGTTTTGACGTTTCTTGTTTTCTCCAAATGCGTGGTAAGAAATGGCAGTTCCGTAAATATTGTAGGGGCTAATTAAGTCCAAAATAAATGAATATAATCTGTTAAAATCCATTCTTCGTCGATCCTTTTTCTGCAACGAGAACTGTGATTACCACAAAGGTCCTATACAGTATGCATACTGATCTCATTGCTAAATCCGTTAATTAACTCCTAATCTTGTTCAACCTTACTTAATTTGGTCTTCAATGGGGTCTATTTTTAGAGGATATATACACCTTCCACTACTATCCTTACCAGTTATCATTAAATCTTGGGTACATATCACGGATAAGCTCGAGACGACTACTGTTTCGCATGTAGTGCTGCTGAGGTAGACTTCGCTGCAAATGATGAGCCACCACGAATGGTTCCCCAAAAAAGTTGCCCAATAAACTAAAAAAACTCCGCCTAATTAACCGGCCGCTGAGAAAATTAATCAAAATGGATGACATATCTCGAATCTAGGGCACCTATACTCTCACGATTTTTAAATGTCGGGGTAATCTAGGCACACTGTCTAAAACCCGTCGTAGAAAACGAGGGCTGTCCTGAAAAGAAACAGATGCTTAACTTCAATGTCTGATGAAGAGAAAGAGAAGAGATTGCATGCAGCAGGTGGAGGAGCAGATACCTATGAATCAGTTAGTTCACGTCTACATGCATAACACTCTCCATGCTAAAGCCATGATATCACCAATAGGCAGTCTGTAAGTGAAAGAAATCAGAGTGTTACACCTTGTTGACCAATCCAACACAGACATAAATGAAGGTCCACAGCCCTCTCGTGTGTTTGCTTCCGTTCTGCGTAGCTGAGGGCATCTGATCACTACTACTGACATAACGTGTTTAACAAGAGACCATAGCAAAGCAATGGTAGAAAGAGCTTAATGCGTGACATCACCCTGTACTAAATAAATGCTTAATTTGGAAGTAGGCTCACGTAGTTATTGCAGAAACAAATCCTTGCCTACCTAATCATTATCCAATATCTCTCGTCTTTCTTAAGTCATCTCCTACACTAGCTAGCTTCCCTGTCTTTCTAGGCAAGTACAATTTCACAAGAATATGCCTCCCCCGAAAGCTGCTTCTTCTTCTTCTTCTTCTTCTTTCTTATGCATGCAAAGGTCTTAATTAGTGCCCTCTCTCTCGCTCTAACCCTTTTTTTCCCCTGATGGGGTTATTCTAAGACTAAATCTCAGGTCTCCTCGCGCTTGAAATTATTCACATCCATGTCCTGCCCTAAGGTAATGATGGTGTGTGCTTGAAGTTTGGAGAAAACAGCTGAATTAGAAGGCTTATAATTGCTACTGAATTAATGATTGGGGTCGTTGTCAGAATTCCCATATCCACTCCTCTTGTCGATTAATTTTGCGAGGTTCTTCCATATCTCAAACTTATCCAAAACTATAATATTTCTCACACGTTTATTATTTTCCATTAAAAAAAAATGCATAATACAAGAGAAATTGAGATGGTGAAATTAAGGCCTAGATGGTAAAGGAAGGAAGGACATCCCAAAAAAATAAAAATCTTCTTCATGGACCGAGCTATTCATTTATTGCCTCTGCCGCATACCAATTCATATTTATGGAAGGTCTTCCCCTGATGTCACGTGACAGGAAACCTCCACTGCCACGTCAGAAATGACAGCATCGTGACCAGAGGGCCGTGCTTTGGCTTTTCCAAGGCTTGTATCAGATATTATTTTCCCTAACAAATAGCGCTATGACACGTGGACGGCCACGAGCTGTCAGTCTTTTGGGAGCTTGCCGGTTCTAAAGCCCATAATCTATCAGAGCGCACGATCAGAAGCCAGTATAAATTGCTAGAAAATCTAATGTTACGAGCATATAAGCCTCCAAATTTGTGAAATGGGCTTTTATCTCAACCTTATACAAAAATTTTCCTGCCTTTAAAAGAAGGATGATTATCAAGACATAAAAAAGTTAGTTTTTTTTTAATTAAAAAATTAATAATTTCAATTTTTTAAATATACTAATTTTTAATTATATTTTATCACACACATATATCAATATTTTAATTCTTATGAATTGGGTTATTTATTTTATTATTAAATATATTTGAAGAAATTATTTCCTTATGAATTAAAAAATAATTTAGTTATTTTATTTTATTAGAAAATAATTATCTTTTTTACTATGATTACAAATCCATTTTTAATGTAATTTTGATTAGTGGATAAATTACCATGGAATACATAATTATTTATTATGTCATGTATATCACTACTAAATATAATTATTTCTTTCGTATCTTATTCCATTTCTTTCTTTTATCTTAGGTCTTTTTATCTCAAAACAGTAGTATATTTAGATGGCATCTTTTTTTTTTTTTTTTTTATCTTAGGTCTTTCTATCTCAAAACAGTAATATATTTAGATGGTGATGAAAGTGTTTTGTCTTATCAAAATAATTGATGAGTTTCGAGTATGTAACTTTTATCTTACCATTATATTTGATGTACCAAAAATTTAATGATATTTTAAATATTTTTTAATATTATTTGGAAAAATATTCATTTTTGCACAAACCCATAATAGGCTTCAAGAACATGTTTTGGCTTTAATCATAGTCATAAAGCCTTGGTCCATATCAAGCACTGTTTTTGACTTGGGCAGGATGTCCAAGCCCAACACCTTATAGGATCAGGCAATACACTCGAGCTTGGGAGGTAGGCTCATGCCTAACGCCTTTTAGGCTTGGATGCCCGAGCCTAGGTGTTTGGTGAGCGCCCACATTTCGTGGGTTCGAGTATCATGCCCAAGCCTAGATGCCAGGCGTACCCAACACCTGAGCCCTGACATCAAGTTTGAGTCCAATAACATGGTCAAATATTCTTGGGCTCAACAAGTGTTTTGAGCCCAATCTTTTTTGTACCTCGTTACTAGTTATGCTAAGGAACTCATTAATGCATGTATCGATATGTGTTTCTTATTAATACTTGTATAAGTGATATTTATTTTTTATTAATGCTATGAGGACAAAATAACATTTTAGCTGCATCGCTCAAGCAAAAGACAAAGTTCGTGAACTATAAATATTCCTTGAACTATTTAAGTAAAACATTCACAATTTACATTAGAAAACACATATTTCAAAACAAGAACAAACAACCTTACTTTTAGAATTTATGCTCTCTAGCATATTTATTGCATTTTTCATCTATAAAGTTACTAACTTTACTATCTAATTAAGAATCCTCGAATCCTCCAAAAGAAAACTTTTTGTAAGTATATCAACATATATTTTCCTTTACTATGGATATTAACCCATAATTCAACAATAAAAAAAATTATATTTCTAAACATATTGGATTTAGAAACATCATCACATATGATCATCTTTGAGAATATATATATATAGTTACACATTGTTAATTATTCTAGGTCAGAATAATTTGAGATAATATAAAATACCCATTGTTTTCAAAAAGACCATGACTGATAATTTGAGATAATATAAAATAAATGAGTGGATCGTGAATTATCCATTAGGCAAAGAGGACCAACACATTTGATATTCATACCATGTTAGGTCAGGACTATCCATTTCTCTTTCAACCAACCCAATATCGCTGTCGTCTTTGGAAGCAGATCCACGTACACGAGATGACCGGGGAAGAGAAAGAAGCAAAACGACACGAATTCATAAAAAGTAGATAGTAAGAGTATCTTAAATACAATATTTAGTAATATTGCAGGTGAGAAAGGTAGGTTTTATCAGTTTGAAACGTGCCAGCCTAACCACCTCAATTTCCAATTGGCTGGGGAAAACTTTTGCCCTAATTGAGATAAGAAAAGCCAGATGATAGTCAAGGGAGGATAAAATTGCAATCTTTATATGTGATATTTTGGAGATACTGTACTGTTCTCCTTTGAAGACATTTCTTTTAACACGTCAAATGTACCTCTACAATGCCATCCTTGTCAATCATTGGAACAAATTAAAGAAGAAGAAGAAGAAACATATTTCGATAAAATGAAAGAAGAAGCAAGAATTGATCTTCGTTCCAAGCGAATCAAATCAAACCTAATTAAAAGGGACTTGTTCAAAGGTTTAATGGCAGTACATGTATATCCCCAATATTGTTTAACGGGTTTTTTTTATTAAAAAAAATGAATTTTATAGTTCAAACAAGAGCGATATTGGTTAATTATTTAATTCTAAACCAAAAAAAAATTAACTAATTATTTCACTAAAAATATAGGAATCGAATAATAATTTACTATAATCACATTTTATTTAGCCAAAAATAGTCGCACACGAATTCTTCTCAGTTCTCATTGCACAGTATAATCGATATTCCATGACACGCAGGTGCAGTGGTATACCCCAGAATTAGTTCAAAATTAATGGTAGAAGGAACCAGTCAAATGATCTGCTTGATGGATTTTGGGAGGGCGAGCCATATATTGTATTCCTTTCCTTTCCTTTTCCTTTTGATTTCTTCATGTTTCGACTGCTGAATATTGCAAAGATCCTTTAAAAGCAGAGACTGTTAGCTTCAGGAAACAGAAACCAATGCGCCATGCACCCACCACCCCCCATCCCCACTTGGATTTCCTGTCTCCTCCCTTCCTTTTCTTGTTACCATAAACAAAGCTAAAGTTTGCACTTCGAACTACGTCCAAAAGTTCAAATCCAGGAGAAAAACTGCGTCAAATGATACTCCTAGCAGCTTAAATTAATAATAAACAATCATTTTGACAACCCAATATCTTTTCCCACTTGTTTATTTGGAAGTGGCAGAATTTTCAGGAAATTCGCTATAATATAATAAGCTTATTTGGATTGGACTTTCTGTTTAATATGAACTATCAATATTCCAGTGGAATTTCTTGATGAGAGACATGGTCTCATCATCCGTAATCTTTCTGACATAGAAATAGCATAACAATATCTTTAAAACTCACAGGTGTCCAGCGTAATTAATTACCACGGAGGATGGCGACCAAAATGATAATCAATTGAGTAATAAGTTTGGTTACTATGACGACATAACTTCATACTCTCTTTGAATAATAGAAGTTATCGATCCATGTATCGGTCTTCCAGCTTGATGAAATCATTTCTTAAATGCAGAAAAAATGTGTCCATGCATGTTCCCTTGAACGAAACAATCTCAACTATACACTATTTTGAAATTGATAAAGGGTGATGGAAGATATAAATGTGGATCCTGGATTGGTTTAATCTGGACGAGGCATAAAAGGCCACGAACATCCGTCCATATCCCTGGATTTTCTGCCCCGTACATGGTTGATCCTTAGATATATCGCCCAAAAAGTAGCAGATCATACGTGCCACAGTACTTTTTGTTCGTATCCGGATCCCTTGTCAGCTTGAATTGTATAAATCATTTCCAATCATGAATGTAACCGTTGCTTTTAGAAAATGAATTTAGGGTTTGACGTATCAAATGCAGATGATTAAATTTGAGTTTTATATTTAGTAAAGCCTTGCCGGATAATTATGAAGTGGGTTGCACGTATCCTGTTCAGGAGGAAAGCAGATACCAAATATCTAGTGCTTAAAGCAGCAAGAGGGGTGAGGTGGAATGGGAGACAATGTGGTCAAGTCAGGTCGGTGGTTGGCACAGAATATTTACCCTAGAGGAGCTTCCGGTGCTGTCATTTTGAGTATTATACGAACTTTGATTATTATTTTTTTACTGGTCAGCCCTTTTTTTTGTTATCAATTTACACACAAAAAACGCACATTAAGAAGAGTAAATGAATTATTAATTATTAATGCATCACTACACTCATGTACCGGATCATATTAAAATAATATTTCTGTAAATAAAAAGGGAAAACCAGACAAAAACAGAAGAGAAAAAGAAAAGAGAGAGCATGGGAATTTCCAGGTTCCCAAGCAGAAAAAGAGCTTGGCCAAATGTCATGTCTGTCAGCTTCCAGGCTTTATGGGATTCTCATAAATGAACCTGTGACGTCCAAACATGTCGTTTTAAATCTTCTCAATTCCTCTGGGATACTAATGTGATTGAAACTCTTATCAGCCTTGTAAAAATATTAATCACTGTGCTTTAATTAATATTCATCCGGGCTGTTAAAGAATGTAATGAAAATATATTTTACTTGAAAATATATTAAAATAATATTTTTTTTATTTTTAAAAATTATTTTTAATATCAATACATTAAAATGATTTAAAAATATAAATAAAATTTAATTTAAAATAAAAAAATAAAAGATTCAATCATAAATCAACATTTTGAATCCCGGGGATTCTGAAGAAGAGAAACCTTTTTACAAATTTTCTACAAGATGGACAGGCCCCATGCATCTATCCAAGCAGGGCCCTTTATCATGGTCAAATTTGGCTGTGGTGTTTATAGAGCAGCACCACCGCATAACAGTTGTTTTTTAAATAATTTTTTTATTAAAATATATATTAATAATATTTTTTTATTTTTAAAAATTATTTTTAATATCAACCAAAAACGATTCAAAATATATAAGCTATATAAATTTTTACCAAAAAAAATTAAAATATAACGGTACTGAAAATTAGGCAATTAGCATTCAAATTAAAAAAAAAATAGCATCTTATTATATTCAATAATAACAATATTTAATAAATATTAAACTTCTGAAAAACAACAACATAGAAATATATTATTTCATCGAGTTCATCAAATTCCAGTTATATCGACGATTAATTAAAGTATCTGAAGTACAGCTCTTGAAAGATTCATCGATCTTCCGCAGCTACTGACAAATGTTGTTTATTATTAATGATTATGTAATTACATTGACTAATAGCTGTACTTGTTTACTCTTTCTCGTGACTCGTAGACGTGCCATCCATGTTAGTTACTGTTCAACAGGAGCCATGGTTGATGGGGGAGGCAGCATGGAAGGCATAAAAACTGTGTATAAAAGAGGAAAACATTCAAATAAATAAATTAAAAGAGGAAAACATTCAAATAAATATATAAGATTGGTTATGGAATCACCTCCTGAAAGAATCTCGACTAAATAATTTATGAAATTTATATCGATCCATTTAATCTATGATATTTTACAAGATGTGATTTTAAATTAATTAAAAGAAAATGACATAATTAATTAACATTACTTGATAAATTAATACGATAAAAATTATAATTGATGCAATAAAAGAATTCAAGTATCACAAATACTCGATAATTAATCAAATATGAAAAAACGATAATTGCTAGCCAGATTAATAATTTATTTTCTAGAGTTACAATGTAAGTGTAATATAGAAGGAAGATATGCTAAGCTTCTCAATGTTATCATTGCTCCCCTCCTCATAAACTATTGTTTATTGTAATAATATATTTTTATTCATCATTGAATTTATTAAAAATTGAGTTTCGTAATTTATTTTTCTTGAAATTATCTTAATCTAATTACCTGAACTGTAGGTTTTGTGGGTTAACACAGTATACTAGAATTTAGGTTTTTTAATTTTTTTTATCGATTTGTTTTTTAATTTTATTTTTTAATATTTGAGTTAATTGGGAATCAGTCAAGGTTTTGGTGGGCTAACCTAGGCTGACTCGGATCTTTTTTTTTAATTGATTTTTTTTTCAATTTCATCCTTTAACATTGAATTGATTGAGATTTGAGTTTCATAATTTATTTTTATTTTTTTCTATTAAGTTATTCTAGTCTCATGATACAGGTTTGACAAGTTAACTTGAGTTGAATAATGTCCTTTTTCTTTTTGTTTTTTAATTGATTTTTTTTAATTTCATTTTTCAACATTGGGTTGATTGAGAATTAAGTTACAATATATATTTTTTATTTGCTTTATATGAAGTTATCAGAGTTTCATGATCTTGGTAATAATTTTTACATGTTAACATAAGTTGACTTGAGTTAATCTAACATATAGCCATCTCAATATCTTTTTTTTAAAATATTGTCTTGAATTTTTTTAATCGAACTATTTTTTTCGGTTATCCATATTACTCTTGGATTTGCCAAGTTGATCGGGTCAATCACTACATGAGTTTATTTTTTTCCCCTCGTGAAAACATGCAAGCGATACTTGGATGTTTTCTAAGTTTAAAAAAGAATTGATCTAGTAAAATCTAATAAATCTGATAGCAAAAAAAAAAATTATTTTCTAAATATTAAAAGAAAAACTTGAAATCATAATTATAAAAACTAATCTAGGTTCAACTTAGCACAAGGTTTGGATTGCTGGGTGCATTGACACGCTTATTGACAAATCAATTCAAATTATGATGGAAAAAAAACCTAAAACATTCTTTCAGAGGTTTTTTCAATAAAAATGATATCTTTTGAATAAAAATAAATTTAGGTTAGTCAATGAGTCGGTAGATTACCAAACTATTCTTACAAACTTGGTTGAATAGAATCTTATCCTTTTTTCTTACTACTTATCCACTCTTACGGGTTAGTAGGAAATGAATATTCCTCGGTACAATCGGGTCAACCCGTCTAAGTTACTTTAAAATCCATTATGAGAAGAGTGGAAGCACGCTCCATGATCGAGATTGGGATAGCTAGGAGGGTGAAAACGAAAGGCTTGCAGGCACAGAAAACAGCGAGGGATAGAGTGACGGTGACATGTCCTAAAAACGAAAAATAAAAGGATCATCTGGTCTTACGCATTCTGTTTACTGTTTCATTTCGGTTTTCACCCTTTTCACCTCGCCTCGCCTCTCCACCCTTGGCGGCGAAAACTAGTCATATCATGGCAGTGTTTGGTGCTGTATTCGGGCTACATTTAATATTTTTGAATAATTTTAATACATTGATGCTGGGAAAAAAAACTTAAGCATGCTGCATTATCAATTAAAAAAACCGGGTTAATCATCAAGGCTTTGCGCACAGGGGGGAGTTGACTTCAATGTGGGCATTCATGGAAGATCAAAAGAAGAGACCAGAGGGCAGTGGCACGTTGGCCTTATTTCTGCAAGTTTAATTGCACAAACGTGTTGCCTATTAATGTACACGGGTGACTGTTTGGAAATTGAAGTTTTTCATAAATTTCTTGCTTCTGGCAATCCTGGGCAGGCTGACCAATAAGTTGCACCTACTTGTACAAAAACAAGTGGCTAGCCGAGTCGAGGTGTCGAGTACGAATGCTTCGACATTGACCCCTAGCTCGTAGTAAGATAGGGCGCAAATAAAAGGACTTGCATCTAAAAACTTCAACACACTTGACATGTCTTTGACTTCTACCACACCTACAGCTATAGAGCATAAGCTCTAGAAAGCAAAACAGGGAGGACTACTTGTTCGGCTTATCATGTTGGAGATTGGTAGGGGCAATCTTGTGCACAGAAAAGCTTTGTAGCCCTCACTGAAAGAGAAATAGTGCTGGAGAAAATGGTAAAAATATAACCTGCATGCATGATGACTTACTGATTACCAAGCTGACATGCCTACAAGAAAGCACAAAGCTTGTGCTTTTTTACTCTCTTTCAATGTCCTGTTTAGTTTTCAGATGAGAGATAAAATAACAATGAGATGATCAGAACAAGTTACTTTTCTTTTTCAGTTAAATCATAAGCTGCAACAAAGAAAGAAGCTTCATAGAAACTCAAGTTCTGCCTCCTTTTTCTTTATTTGTAATGAGTGTGCATCACATTACCACTTCTTTTACCATCTTTCCAGAGTAGTATGGGAAGCAAAATGGAAGATAAAAAAAACCATCAACAAGTGACTGTTCTTCTTTTGGTGTGTAAGATTTTTTAATTTCTTGATTTCATTTATGCTTTTTTTCACAAATGAATTGTCAGCGAATTAGACCTCTAAAAAGCTCCAGGACTCAGCTAGTGCATCCTGCAAGAAATTATGAAGGAAAATTTACTTAAGCAACTGGGATGTTTCTAGTTCTGTTTTTAAGTTCACAGACCAGGTGGCATAGAAAATACCAGTAAAAGAATGCAATAGCATTAAGAGATTAGCTTTTGTTACCTTATTAGTATGACAAGGATTGTATTGTTTTGAGCTACCAGCGGTTGCATTTGCCAACAAGGAATCGATGATGAGAAAAATATACAAGCTAATAGCAATATCGTGGAGTCAGAGATTATCGACAAAATGCACAAATTGCACCTATTTAGATGAGGAAAAAGGCATGGAGAGAATTAGATTAATAAATCAGGGAAGAAGTACAGCCAAATTGAGAATGGGAAAGAAAGTGAAGGACCAACCTCCATTTGGATTGTAGGTAACAGAATGTCTCCATCACTAGCAAGGCAGAGTTTCATAGCAGAGCGCCCACCTGCCAAAATAAGGAACCAAACCATGAATAAGAATAAGAACAAGAACAAACAAGAGAGCCTTTTCAACCAAAAACTATAGTTCAGAAGAAGACAATATCTACAAAAATGCTTTCAAAAGTTACGCACAGTACATACTCTATTCATTTGGGCTGGATTCAACTGATCCATGTTTTTATAGGAAAATATCAGCTTTTGGTTTGTCCTAGAGATGGCATATAGTCACCTAATAATCGCACATTTTCAAGTTAATATTCTGCGTTCTTTCCACATGGACAACACAAGAAATCATCAGAGGAACTTACGCTAACTGGGGACGACATTAAGGTTACACAAAACATCGAGCTAGAATTGGTACGGATTCCTGCAAATAGAGAATAAAAGCTCAAGTAAATTATAAGGTGAAATAATTCTCGAAAAAGAGGTGAATTTGCAAGAATATACTAGACACCATTAACATACTAGCAATGCTGGTGACTTACATATCCATCCTCAAAAGAAATTGAATTCGGTGTATCCATGTAAGTGCGGCAACAGCTCTTCTACCTCAATTCTAGAATTGGAACAACTCATGCTTTTCTTTATTCGGCTACGATTTATAGACTCGACCTCAGCCAAAAATACCCCACAAACTGGTCTGTGATCTGAGAACCTTGACTCCCCACGTACATAAGATAACTGAGTGAGGCCCCTTCCATACCATAATATACGGTCACACCTGCATTTGTGTATAGCCTGATTATTTGTATGTCAGAAAATTAAAGCATGTTCTATTCACATAGTCCCGTGAAGATGTTGCAAAGTTTTTATTTAAATTTTCTCCGTACCAAAAAAAAAAGTTTTTGTTTGCTCACAATTTTCACTGAAAGAAAATTCTCCTTTTTTTTTTCCATGTTCAGAAGCAGAAAAAATGGAGATTACCATGCAGGAGTCCTTCGTTTCTCCTTCGGGTGCCTATCATCCCCTGCATATCTATCCGAGTTATTGGAATACTTGTATGTGGGAGGGAAATATATCTTGCCTTCATTCCATCCATCAAAAACTCGCCCTCGTCCCTGCTCTATCCGAAGCTGAAAGTAAGAATCATCAAAGGGGTCAGATCGAACCACTCTCATTGAAGAACCGCAAAGTATAACAGCACATCAATGCATACGCATCAGAGGAACATCTAAAATTTTAGGCGACATGCCTGGTCATTCTCTAACAACGCCCTCCAATTTTGCATCTCGACAAGAGTTTTCACGGCACGATAAGACAAGGCAATCCGATAATTCAAATCACCAAGCCAAATGATTCGACTGCCAAGGCAATGACGATTTAGACAGCATGTTGATTGGCCCAAACTAAAGAGCAAACGTTCTGAAAATGAACACAGAGAATCAGTAATGCCTTACTCATGCTCTAGAATTGTTTGAGGGGAGTTTTTGTCTCCTCTGGAATGAACTCTAGGAAACCTTGTCTTCCTAAGGATCTCCATAACATCAGAGTTTCTCCGCAGCTCGTCTCCCTCCTTCTGCCCAGATGTCAAATGGCTACAGATGAAGCAAAAGCTTGTTTGGTGCAATGACATGCTAATTGAAATCGATCCCTGGAAAACCCAAAGAGAATAAGAGTGCAACTTTTTTTCCTAGTTCATCACAATTTTGCTATCAAATTCATAAGAAGGAAAATGTACCTTGTTTCCGAGATAACCCATCAATCCTCTGCCCACACAAGACACTTTGAGATTGCGAACATCATCTCTAAGATCGCTCTTTACCCATACTGTTAGAAATACTCCAACCATTTGCTTACAGGCCACCAAACAGTACCTTGACTGGCCTGTTTGTCTATCTCTATCCTCCATTGACAAGGATCCACTGTAATCAATTGGCGAGTGTTGAGTAGCCAATGGTGAATCCCCTGGTCCATTCTCGTCATCAGAGGAACCCCATTGGTAATTGGGATCATAGTCACTCGGTCTATTCCCAAAGATAACCCTGTCACAGACACTAAAACGTCGATCAAGTTTAGGTTGTGGTATCACCATGTCACCATCCATTCTCATGCTGCGGCTCAGGGACTGAAAGGAACGGCGATGGAAGAAAGATGAGGTTTTCTGCCTCGTTGATCCCTCAAAGTCTGCATCCAATTCTACAATTGGGTCAGAGACTGGTGAAGGAGTATGGTAACCCCAACTGGTACCAGGAAGGCTATTTAGAGTCTTCCTAATAAGAGCTAGCCATTTCTTGGCCGGTCCATTGTCTTCTGTGCCCAAAACATTTCCAGCATTTAAAGGCACAATTTCTTGAAACCTGAAACCAACGAGATGAAATAGATTAGCTAGTATTACAGCAAAGTTGCTTGCCTTAATCAAATGGGACAAAAAAGAATTGGTTATTTGACAAACCCAAGAACATAAATATCAGCAGGAGGTGAAGTATGAAGCCAATCCTCAAGGTTCAAATGACTTGGAGGAGATTTTCCAGCTACATTCCAAGTTGCTACAAATATCCTGCACTCACATATTAATTGAAACACAATAAAAAACAACTCTAAGCAAGATTCAAATAAAGGCAACGCCATGATTAAGAATTGGCCTTGCCTATAATTGTTCACATCTGTAACTTGTGCAGCATCAAGGTCAATTTTGCCTCGCTGCACTCCACCAGAGTGCCTCCTGTATGATGTCTCTGCGGATCAAAGTGAGGAGGGTTTTATAGGAATTTTTGAAAAATCAAAGGGGTAAGATATATGAAAAGGAACAGCATCCTAATAATTATCACTGTGCCTTTTATCAGTACTTTGGAAGTTAAAAGAGGGTTGTGGTCCAGACCAATACTGGGAGGTGTCTGATACTGAACCTGTTTTGCTTTTCTTGATGGTGCATGCTTCTCTCTCTGAGAAGTTGTGCCTCCACTCTTCACCGCCACCTGAAAAAGAAATGCAATAAAGATGTTAAAGCTGTGCTCTTTTCACTGCCAAATGCATCAATCAAATATATTCAAACAGCACAAAAAACAAATACTACATTCTTTGTTATGAAGAAAAACAAAAAAAATGAAATGAAATTCAGGGGAGGAAAGGAACAAATTGGCAGATCTTGAACTGCAGATGGAAGGAGCCGGACCCCATTAACCCAAAAACATTTTTGTTGTAAAAAAACAAATAGTGATGCAGAAGTAGAAATAATGCAAAGTACTCAGGGTCTAGAAGAATCCAAATCCAAATCCAACTCAGTGGACAAGTTTCTTGGATATAAATGGCCAAGATTCCCCAAATCCAATCCAATCCAATAGGAGGATAGAAGACCAATAATCACCTCCGTAAAGGACATCATCTGCTTGAAATTCCTCAGCTTTGCTCTTGATATTGAACCACTTCTTGACCAGTGTCTTAGGCCATGAAAGCTTCAACAACAACAAACACACACATAGAGTTGGCAATTAGAGAGAGCATAAATGCATCGTAAAATCCAAAGATTTTTTTGTTGGCATTTTCACAAACCTTGCTCTTCTTCGAGTTCTCATCTCTCATTGTATCACAAATTCATATAGCTCTCCAGATTATATTGCAATACTGGCAAGATATAAGTCCCTCCTTGTAAAACTATGGCTTGATGTTCTGGGTTTGCTTAGAATAGAATATGAATGTTGAGAGAAACGAAATCTCAGGAATTTCAAAGAATCCTGAAACAAGATTTTATTTTCCTTGAAGAATCCAAGAACGAGTTCAAGCTCTTGTTTTTCACATAAAGGGAGAAGTCCAGTGGTTAAGGCAAAGGAGAAGAAGGGAAAAAAGAGAGGGTAGCGCTCTGTTTCTCTGGTTAAGGAAGAGAAAACGAGAGAGTCAACAAAGAAAGTCGCAGCTCCTCTGCATTTTATAGACAGAGAGTGAATAATAACCCCGTTTCCCACTTCCTCTTCTATGTCAGGTCCCAGACAAAAAAATTAAGGGAAGGAAAGAGAAGCAATTAAAACAGACACCAACAAAAGAAACAGGGAAAGAGAGAAGTGATGCGTGGAAGTAAGACTATGAGATTCTGATAGTAGAACAAGACAATGTAGAGAGTAGGGAGAGAGAGAGTGCGTGTGTATTTCTCTCCAATGCAACAAAAAAAGCCTCGTTCCTTCTGGGTAGACAGGCAAAGCACCGAACTTGAAGAGAGAATAAAGTGCGAGGTGTTTTAGAGAGTTAAGACTCAAGATCCCTCCCTCCGCCCTCTCTTGAGCCTTTTTAAGTTTTTTTTAACTGACCCCAAAAACACTCCAGGTCCAGGGCCAGCCAATTAAGCTTTTAGTTTTGGGACGTTAAGGCAGGGCCAATTAGAATCAGTCACCTACTCACATTACTAGCAACCAAGAGAACTGCTCCTTCTGTTTTTGCGCATTACTGTCTACGCCTTTGGTCAGTAAAATTAGGTTTGATTTATTCCAGCATGTACGTAAGTTAGTACCGATTCCTCCATTTGGTCATCTCATTAAAAAAGAGTAGTTTCAGGAAGAAACAAAGATTAACAGACTGCATGTATCGATAGTTTGTTTTGAGTTTAATGTGTTCCTTTTCTCCTTGTCTTTTTTGTAAATTTTCTTTCAAATCTATTTTTTCAGGCCTATTTGGTTATCCTTTTTAGAGATGGGGGTATATTTTCCCTTTTTGGTGGTGGGTTTTAGGGGATTTTTCTATTGGTTTGGGCTGTTCCTCCAATGTGGATTTTTGGGCTTTGTATAGGCATGTAGGTTTTTGTTATAGGGGCAACTGCCTTTGGTTACAAGAACAGAGGGGAACTTTTGTTTGAAGAAGTGTTTGCTTCTTCAAATTCTTGGGTTTTGTAGATTTTTATGTATAGGGTTTAGCTTTAGAAGCAGTGTATCTCCTCAAAAAAACCTTCTTTGCTGCTTTTTAGTAGTCATGTGATGGTAATTTTGAGGCCCTTTTTGACTCAATCTAGGCTTGTGTCCAAGAGAAACAAGGCAGTTGTGCCAATTTGAGCCTTCTTTATTTCTTCTAATTTCGTGTCTTCTAAAGTATAAACTCGTTTACATGCATGTGTTAAAGCAAAGTTTTGTGCTTTGGGAGCCCCCTAATGGGATAATAAGGTATATTTGCTTACATAGATGTAGGATCTTAGGGAATTAAGGGTCCCCTCATCACCAGTTCAACTTACTCGACACTTGCCCACGCGATCTCCTAGGGTTAAGTGCAGCAATATGTGTTAAGCTAGCTTAGTACCTTACCACAACGAAGTAATTTCTTGGTTTAAGCTCTCCAGCCTTGATTTTCTTAATTGACGACTAAGCTTAATCCCACATGCTACATGTAGGAGACTGTGCCTAGGTCTGAGTACCCTTTAGCTTGGTTTTAAGTTTTTTTTTTTTTTTTTCATTATTTCAAGGCTCTTAGCAATCAAGTAATGTGCGTGTTCGAGGATATTAAACTAATAGTAAATAATAGAGTTGACGGCAGATGAGTCCGGTATCTGTATCCTTGATTATGTAGTAATGCCTCATTAGTCAAAAACAGGCATGAGACGTGCTATGCCGTGGATTCACTCTTTTTTTAAATAATGTCTAGATGCTATAAACACCAAGAAAAAAATAATTACTCAGATAATATCATATAATAAGTAAGTTTTATTTTAATTAAATAATAAAATAATATACAACAATAGTAAAAATGTATTTTTTTAAAAAAAAATCTTGATATCTTAAAAAAAACTATGAAAGTACGGAATTGGATAAAAAATAGATAAAAAAAAGTTTGAGTTAACTTGAAGTAGTACGATGGACATGTAGCCTAGATAATATAGGGCAAGCTAATCATGGTTAACCTGCAAAATTCATGACCCAGTCATTAGATCGAAAGCATCATACATGAAAAAATGATAGATCATAATACCCAACAAATTAAATACTGAAGAATGAAGAATAAAACGAGGAAAAATAATTAACTACACAAAGGATCTAAAATAAAATATAGAAATTAAAATAATAATGGTGAAAATCAAAATAAAAAAAATTAGAGGACAACTATTTTTTTTATTGGAGGGTTTAATTGTAAGAAAACTAAATCCAACATAAAGATTTAAAAAAAAATAATAATGATGAACAAATTGAAAAAACATAACACGCCATAAACTTGAAAGAATGGTGAAATTGAAAATCAATAAAACTTTCATGAAAGGGCTAGGAAAAAAAACTAGAAATCAAAAGAATAATGATTATGTTGAAAAAAATAATATATATGGCAATTTAGAATTGAATGATTAAATTGAAAATAAATAAAATTTTTACAAAAAGATAAAAGAAAAGGGACAAGAATTTTTGATTGGGTGGTAATATTGAAAATAAAAATAACTTTAACAAAAAGAAAAAAAATAAGAATAAGGACCAAGTTAAAAAAAATAACAAACCATAAACTTGGATTGAAGGTGAAATTGAAAACCAATAAAATATTTATAAAAGGGATAAGGAAAAAAAATCAGAAATCAAAAAGGTAAGGACAAACTTAAAAAAAAACAATATATAACAAATTAAAATTGAAGAACTAAATTGAAAAGAAATAAAACATTTACAAGAGGGTTAAGGGCAAAAATAAGAAATTAAAATAAACAAGACCAAAGTATAAATATAAAAAACTAAGAAAACCAATATATAATTTCTAAGGGTGACAAACCGTCAAACAATCACCAACACGCGTTGCATTGGGAGGAAGAGAACGCGACGTTGCATCCAATGACATGATGAAAGGTCAGGTCCACATGGAAGTACCGCATGTGCTACTCCAAGAAAGCAAGTGCCTCTCACGTGCTAGTGTATACAAACCATATACCTACAGCTTTTTAAAATTTAATAATGGTTAAAAGTCCATAATGCTTTCAAGAAAACAATAAATAACAAAAAACCAAAAATGAAACCCAAGAAAACAATAAATAATAAAAAACCAAAAATGAAACCCTTGATCAAAGGCTTTTTTTTTTCTTTGACTTTAAAGGGTATATAAGTAATCTAACTATATATTGAAAAATAAAAATAAAAAATCAAAACAACCCCTAGACACCCAACATATATTTTTTTCTGTCTCCAATGGTATTTTAGTATTTTTATTGTTTATAAAAAAATAAAAGATCCTATCACCCCCATCAATCAGACCAAATATTATTTAATTGAGGGGTAAAATCATTATTTTTCTATTGTAATTCACAATAAACAAGTGCAGTGTTATAATAAAAACACTATTTTGAACCACCTTTTCCTTTTAGTTTATTTTTTTATATGGCTCATAGAAGATATGAGATTAATGTCATGATGGGTCACGAAACATAATTTAACATCCAAGATCCAATATAGCTCTCATTCATTTTGGTTTTAGTATACCACATAATTTAGTGTTTTTCTTAAACTAGGATCATGAATTTGACTATTAAGAAACCATTATGGCTAAACAAGTTAAAATACCTACCATTAAATTGGGAATTGGTGTCCATAAAGCCTAATAAAACAATATTTCCAAATAGAAAAACTCGCTGAGATCCTATGTAAACCCAAGCTTGGATAATCAAGACACACCCTGAAGTCACTCGCTCCTTTAGGATGCACCACCTATTTGTCAAATCTAATCTACTCGTTACCAATTACAGAACAAAACATATATGTATTAGATAAAGAACACACAACTTGGTTATATGTTCCTCAAAGATAGATCATGTTATTGCCATCAACATTACACATCTTATAAGATCCAAAATGAATGTAGCTTTTATAGAAGCCTGATGTTACTCTAAACCCTAAAGTAAGTGATCTCTCATTCACAATCTTATTCATAACAAGAAAACTTCATTTTTTTTCCTTTTTAAGCTTTGTTCTTTACGCTTTATTTTATAAACACATACAACACAATCTTTTAATTTTCTTTTTCTTCACCACCAGTGTTAACTTAATCATCGAAAGATTTTCCAAACCTACAAAAAAGAGTTTTTTTCCATGTGATTTATTTATCCAAATCCAATATTTTGTCTTTCAACCCATTATAACTTTTTAAAAAAACTTATAATCTTTAAGGGATTTTTAGCAACCTCGCCAATTACAAAACAATCTAAGTAATAACCACACTCTTAACTCAAAATATGAAATTCCTAACTACTACTTTGTATAGCCCCACCACTCTAATGAAGCTTTCATTCACATTATAGTTCATTTGGTTCCAATAACAGGTTGTCGAAGATTGTCCTGAGTCGTAGTTGTCCAACTAAACTCCCTTTTTCGTATGAAAATGGCAACCCATTATCATTTAGACAAGAAGATTTCAATTTTGTTCATTACAAGTGCTTAATTATACATAATCTCAAGATTGGTGGTTGATAATGGTACTTTCCATTCCATGAATCTTTTCTTGTAAAATTAAATATCTTGATCTACACCTGTCTCTTGATTTTTCTAGTTTTATTTTTAGTTATTGTAAAATTAAATATTTTAATTGCATACATGTATAAAATTTTTGATTTGTATTTAGAATTTTTTTAAAATACAAAAACATATAAAAAAAATCTCTGTATAAAATTGGTATAACACACACACACATGATGTCATTCAATAAAGATATGATTGAATTTATGATTCCCCCAATCTTTCTTTAATTACTTGTACCTTATCTCCTTGCAAATTGCCACCTGGGATGTAGAACATCGGCCGTCAGATTATGACATAAATGGATCTAGCCCATGACAAAAGGAATTGATGATCTCTCTCTATCTTCACGCATGGTTTCCTTTCCACATGTCAAAAATTAGGTCTTGCATGTGCTTCTCCAATAATGAACTTATGCTCCACCATCCGTAACTTTTGGAGCTCTATTACTCTTCCAAACTACGATTGCAAGAAGATGACCTTCTTGTTCTTATTTTCTGAAAGCAATTTATTTGTTTGTTCTTTGCGAAAATAATATTACGAGCAATTTATTTACTTCATTTGAAAGTCACTGCCTCATGTTTTACAAGGGAGGATCATTTCTAAATACGAAGGACATATATACCAGTTGATAGAGTATTTTTATTTCCTCTTACCAGATGTACTATCCAATGCAACAAAAGACATATCTCAAAACTGCCCTGCCCTAACGAAAAACAGAGATAGATAGGCTAACGAGGTAGTCAAAGAATGATTCTTGATTTGTACTTTGGGCAAAATATCTCCTCTTGGAAGGAATTTGATTTTCCTTTCTGTTTCTTTTTGCCTTTTCAGCTTTAAAAATACCTCATCTAAACCCATCTTCTCTCCTCTTCTACAGATTTCATCATTAATAATTTGAAGGATTGTGTCAATTAGGGCCTTTTTTTCCCTTCTTTTTTTATCTTCTTTGGAATAGGAATAAGATGGGCTTTCTGTCCCTAGTCATTTTCATTACTACCTGTAAAAAGGGAGGTGTATTTCCAAACCACAGTTTCAGTGGTTCCCTGAACATGAATAATGTTATTGATAACTCATTGAAAACATGTATTCGGTGTATTTTTTTTTTTAATATTGTGAGTGTATGAGTCAGCTCATGAGCACCTCAACTAATCATATGATCTTTGAAGTTAACGACTATGTAAACCTTAAGTGGTTATGAGAGGACTCGAACTCATAACTATTGAGGAACAATCCCAAAATCTAACCAGTTAAGCTATCCCTGAGGATTATGTATTCGGTGTATCTTATTATGTACACATGTCATTAGAACAACTATGAGGTCTCAGAAATTGAAGGCTGATTGCCCACCAACAATCCACTTCTGATACCGGCTTGATGAGTTGGTTCGAGATTTAGTTATTTAAAAACTCATGAAAAAAATAAAAACTCAATTAATCCATTCAAAAACTCAAGTTGAACTGGTCAAAAACCTAGCCATTAACTTGTTAGCTTTTTTTTTAGTTTTTTTTATTAAAATAATATTATTTGAATTTTTTAAATAAAAAAAAATTAAATCAACCCTCCCAACACTTTGAATTTCAACTTGCTAGTTTTAAAACCATCCTTTTAAGTCCTTTGTTTTTATTTATTGAAAGATTTGACGGGCCTTCAATCATGCAATGGAGTAGGTTTTTTTTTTGAATAAAAATTCAGTTAATTCATTCGAAAACTCAGGTTGAATCAGTTAAAAACCGGCCATCAAAATTGTTAGCTTTTTTGAAAAGTTTTTTTTTATTAAAATGATATTATTTTAAATAAAAAAATAAATCGACCCTCCCAACCATTTGAACTTCAACTTGGTAGTTTTAAAACCATGCTTTTAAGTACTTGTTTTCATTTATTGAAAGACTTGACGGGCCTTGAATCATGCAATGGAGTAGGCTTCCTGTCCCTCTTAAAATTTGAATTCAAGACTTGCTAGTAGAAACTCCAGATGTGAACAGCTAAACATGCCCTTGTTTGTTGATTGTAGCAAGGATGGTCACATCAAAGAGATTTTTGTACTGTTTGTTTTACCCTTCTCTGCATAATTGTATGCTAACCTATGGGCCTTTACGAGGGCCACAAGCAGTACCAGCCCATAGAAAGAAGAAGAAGAAGAAGAAGAAGAAGAAGAATTATTGCAGTAATTGTCCTTTAACCACTACTAGCTCTCCAGGCTACCACTAACGACATCTCCATTACAGAGCTCTCCAGCTATAGTTGTCCAAATGGGAGATCAAGAACCCTTTTCGTTAGCTTCCAAACTAACGAACAAAAGTAGAGTCAATAATGGACCTAGTTCCAGTTGAAGATTGATGTTCTTCTAGCACGCCAAAAGGAAAATGAAAGGGATGGACTTCTACTTGCTGATGTGAAGGTTTTTACCTTCGGTAGAAACTGAAGAGTTGGGCTACATTTTCTCCTCATATTTCCTTGGCATTAGCAGCTTTCTTGTCGTTGTCCTGCCTTGTTTTCCTAACTCTTCATGTTTGCCATCAAATCACGAAGTCTATCTATATTTCATCAGTTATCTTCCTCAAAATAATTCCCCACCAGACAATTATTGGCTTTTCATTGGCTACGTACCCTCCTTCCATCTGTCATGCTCTGGTTAGTAAGTCAATATCACACCATGTTTATAGCTCTAAAACCCAACACAACACGTACTAATCATATTTTCCCCCCATCACACTAACTAAGAGAATTGTAAATGAATTCAAGCAAATACCGTGCTACTACGCGGATCGACAGCGTTAAACTCGACCAGACTAGTCTGGTAAGTTTATCCTTAAAAAAATAAAATTTAAAACCTATTCTAGGTTGGATTTTTAATTGAATTAAATAAGATATTGGTTTGGTGATATCGGATTATGCCTAGAGCTAAATCTAATGTCACAGTAAATGTCAAATCTGCGCAACAACTCCAATTCCATGCAAGATTAATACTGTGTTAAAGACAGCTCCTAAGAGCATAAAGATGATTCACTTGTTAACTTACACTGGTTGATTGGCCGAGGAGCATTGATTGCAAAAACCCTGAAATAATCGGTGAAGAAGAGCAGTTCCAATTCAATTGAACCAGTGGTTCCCTCGTTGAAAATTGGGTGACTAATCTTGTGTTCAATTGCTAGCTATAATTAAATGCACTAACCTATGGATACTCTTACAACAAAAGATAAGTGGGCTAACTATACGATTGCGGCTTTGTTCACATGGAACAACAAATTCTTACAATCGACATCATCTAGACAACTACCAATTTGTCATGACTTGTTTTTGTAGTTCTCTGCCTCTTAAATGTCTGGCAGATGGATCCATATTGTTAGGTTAAACATCAGCTTCCGCTTCCAAACTCTCCATAACTAGTGGCATGTTATGCCTTCACTGTCGAAGGACATTAGAGCCATTATTCTCCTTGGCATTAGCAAATAGCAACTTCATACCAAACCAAAAAAAGAAAGAAAAAGAAAAAAAGCAGTAGCATTCGTCCAGTGATAGTCTAGTATTCCTGTCATATTGTGAGCTCAAGGAATTCTTGTGGGATTTGCAGCTTTGCTGGCGGGAGCTTGGCAGGGATTTTGGCACGTAACAGGTGCATGCGTCTTTGGAACGAAGCTACTCTAAGAAGAAGAGGAGGAACAGGAACTCCGATGTTCTTGGTGTGGAATGTTCAGTGAGTCAGACGAAAAATTGGAGGGCCAATGTACGGTTTGGTCCACGATGAGATATGGGCCTGAATATGTTGCAACTGACAAGTGATAACCTTAGGCCTAGCACCCATCAGCACTGCATGTGCTCTACTTGGATGAGATTTCCCGGTGCTGGTGTATTTTGTTTTTATTTAAAAATATATAAAATAATATTTTTAATTTTTTTAATATTAAAACAATTTAAAAACATTAAAAACATTAATTTCAAATAAAAAAAATTCAAAAAATCACGAAACACGGTTTCATCAGCAAAAAAACAAACAATCCCGGCAAATGAGGCCCCAGCAACATGACGTGAGGAATGCAGCATAAGAAAACTAATCCAATCATTGTTGAAACTCTTACCCAGAATTTTCTCATCTCTACCAATAAAACATGAAGGAATTATGTGGATTTCTCTGAAGATGAGGTGCGTCTGAAACAATGGGTTCAATTTCCTATCGATCGTTCCAATTTCCAAAGGTGCCTGTAGAAGTGAATAATGCGCGAGGCTTTCTTGGCGTGGTAGTTGGTGATCTCCATTTATGGTTTCCCGAAGGGGCACTATCACCGACCCTTACCGTCACATAAGTTCACGTGCCACATGGGACAAACGGGAAATATGATGAAGGAAACAGTAACGATTTAAGCAACACATGGAGGAAACAAGGACCACGGTTCTCGACGTCTCAATTCTCACAGTACGAAAACCAAAAGACAAACACACGCAAAGGCATATGGGCTAAGCTAGAGGAAAGGACTGCGACCTTTTTAATGACTGAAATTAACGATGATACCTCAAAGGGTAATCATGCCCATAGATAAATAGTCTAAAAATGGTTTGGCTGACGCTGTAATCAGAGATTACGCGGGCACAGCAAACCAAACTCAATTTTGATGTTCATATCAAACAAAATGTGTGCTGTGGCAACAGTTGTGAGGAGTTGTCAGGAAAGAGCTCGTAAGATTTGAACAAATAGGAGGTAGGACAGTAGCACTGCAGAATGCCCCATAACTTCTACTTATAAAGCAAAGGTTGTGTGATTCGAATCACAAACCCTCTGAGCAACCTAGTACATGATATAACATGTCGCGTTTGTCGCGTCAATGACCAGCTCAAGTTCAAAGTTTCCACCAGTCAACAGCTCCAACAACAACAACAAAAAATAAAGATCACACGTAGCGATAATCATTTAATTTGGATTCCTCAATTCCTCTAACAGTAAACTGTCATGAAAACGAAACTATTGAACCCCTGGCCATACATGAAAACTTGTTTCATGCATCACAACTTGTAGGTCGATCATTACATATGCATAAAAATACAGCAGCAATATAAATTGTCATAATTTTGATCACTTTAACGGACACCTCTTTCTCTTTACCTAATATGGAACAAATAGAGGAAAAAGTTTATCCAATCATGGTGCGCTTTCGACCCCTTTGTCGAACTGTAATAGGTTATAAACAATAACAAAATGAGAATCGTACAAGTAAGAGAAAAAAAAATAGTAGTGGAGAAGTTGATCAATTAGGAGAGCAGGATTGTACCTTGAGCTAGCTTGTTCAACGTAGATGACCACTGCTTTGAGGACTTTCTGTACCCGGCGAGAATGCGGTCCATCTGTACAAGAACGTAGATCATGAGCAAAGTTCTATTTTGCAGGTTTCTATTCAGTTCCATGTTAACTTCGCACAGTAAAAGATAAAACTATAAGAAAGCACTTTAAGAACCAATGTTTCGGCAGTTGCTTTAACAAATTCACTATGACAATTTTGTAGAAACCTGGCTCCTTTTTGAATTTCTATTCCTGTACTAACTAAAAACGTCAAACTCGTGCAAATTCTCAATAGTTTTACTGTTCCATGGCAAATTCTCAATTGATCTCACTCTTTTATTCTCGATGTATTTAAAACTCCTTTTCCTCGCATCTGTCAACAATAAAAAATAGCATACATGAAATTAGGATATGAATAAAAATTTAGTCTTGGCTCACCACATTTCCGCATGAAGAATGCATTGAAAGTAAAGCTCGTTCCAGTACATATAAATCAACAGCTTTGTCCTCAGGGAGGGTTGATGTGAAGCTAAGGCCGAAATCAATTAGGACCTGAGAGAAGATAGCTCTGGTTGTGATGCAGGGATATGGTAACAATCAAGTAAACAAACAGAGAAAACAAGGATTTCTTTGCCTCTACTATAACAGATAAAATAGCTCACCAATTGATTGGTACCGATCCTAAGTAGCATATTTGATGTGGTCAAGTCACCATGAATAAGACCACCGTCATGTAGTTTTCCAATTGAATCGCCAATCTGCATTGCGATGTCATCCAATCGTTCTTCCACAATACCATGTAACCCGAATTCAAGGAAGACATCTTTCACAGAAGGACCCTCCACATACTCAAATGTTAGAGAATGCAGAAGTGGATCCACAGCATACAACACAGGAGTTGACACCCCTAGTCGTCTTGCCTTTGTCATACATCTAGCTTCCTGCTCCAAAGTTCACGGAAAACATTCAACACTTCTGCAATATGTAAAGAAAACCAGTGAAAAAAAATACAAACTTGTGACTCACCGCATTTAAACGCTTGAGAGTAAGTTTAGAATCCAGAGTCGGATGCCTGTACTTCTTCGAGAAACGTTCCTTTACAATAGACCTCCTTCCAACAAAACTTGACTCAAAAACCCTCTGAAAGAGAACAACCCCAAACAAACAAACAAAAGCAATAATAGCGCGGGATATGCAAGAATTCAAACAAGAACAGAACATACTCGATAAAATTTGTGACTGAATATACTGTGTTGGGGTGTGGGTGCAGTCATAATAAAGGGAAACGCAAAATCATGTCGTCTCAGGACATAACAATGTTACAAGAGAACTCACCGCTTCAGCTCCTTGCTTGATCAAAATGAGGGAGCTGTCTTTGACATCTTCAGCATCTATCTCCATAATGTTCTGTACCAACAGAATTTACCCACCCCCACCCATATGTATAAAAATTAGCAACAAAGAATCATAACACACCAAAATACTATTTTCGAGGTTTGAGTCTTTAAATTTATTTATTTTTCTCTTCCAGCGTTGCAAATATCATGAGTGAGTGAACCTAACTTAAGGTCAAAGCAAAAGCCCCGAAAGTTTAAAAAGGAAAAGCAACCACATCACTTATAAGAGACGAAATGGTAAAGTTGAATTCCTTGCACGAACTCTAGTAGGTTATAGAAAAGAAGAGGAGACTGATAGGTACCTTTGTACTGTTTAATAAAGTGAAAGATCAGCCGCCGCCGCCGCCGCGCCGAGGTAACAGAGAGAGAGGCACTGCTTACTGCTTAACCCTCTCGCTTCAACCTTTCCTATCCTTTCTCTCCGATTTTTTTGGGTCAACTTGAGTCTCTCGCTCAACACGATGCCGTTTCTTGCATGAAAATAAGGAAAATAGATGGGGTATTTTCGCAAGGACACCTAAAAACCACTTCACACGACGTCGTTTTAACAGCCACCTGTCATTGTTAAACCCTAATTTTAGATCCCAAACCTGCCTTTTAGTTCCAGAAATGGTGATTAATTTTGCAAAATTGGATTTAATTAACCAAGTAATTATTTGCCAACGTTGAAAACCGGAAGCTCTTATTTTTCTTTTTTCAGTCGACAAATACAGAATCACAAAGCACGCCGCTAATTGCATTGCTAATTGGTAATTTGCAATTAAACGGCGCCACCAGCAACCACATTATAACAATTACGGGCCAACCTAATACAATCCAACCAATGAAAAGCTTCCACGTTGGGATCCCTCTCGACCACAACATCAGACACCGTAACCTGCACCGCACCTCTGTATCCTGCAATCCTGCCACGAACTCTAGCCACGACTCCGATTTTAATCTCCGATGCAAAATGAGCAGCCATGTCAGCAATTAATTTAACATTAGCAGGATTACGGCGTGAAAAGTAAGGAGAGGTGAGCTGGTTGAGCCAGAGAACGCAGGTGACACAGCCAGTGCCGTCGTCAATTGTGAATTTGAGAAATTTGTTTGGTTTTAGCTCGCGGGAGGTGATGACGCCTAGGATTTCGGTGCGGGAGATGGTAGTGTTTTTGCGAGTGAAGATGATCGGGTCGTAGGTGGAGAACGAGGGAGTTTGGGCTAGAGAAAGGAGATCGAAGGCTAAGAGCTTTACGTGTGTGTTTTGCAGTCTCTGATCCATCAGATGAAAGGGGTGAAAAAAATTAAAAAGAAAGAGGAATTAGTAGATATCTATCTAATTCCACGCGTGGTTTACTTTAAGGAGAAGGGTATTTTTGTTAATATATTTTGAGTGCAGGGTGTTTTTGTTACTGACAAAACGAAGTCGTGTCAGCAGCAAAAATAAAATCGAGTGTCGGGCGGTCTCCTCGTCTACGAGATAGTTAGAAAGAGTAAGGTAAAAACCCTAACCCCCTTTTGCCCACTCAAAAGTGATTGCGATTTGATACAATGAAGAGGCTAACGCCGTGGAGTGATGAGGAGGATGATTCCTCGTCGTCTTCGGGATCAGATTCAGAGGGTGCAGCAGCTGACAAGAAATCATCGAGACAAAAGAAATCTAAAGGTAATAACTATTTCTTGAACTAACAGACCTATTATATTACATTCTTTAAGAAATATTTAATTTCCTGATAGTCAAATAAAAGCATAATAACGTTAATTCATGTATGATGATTGAATGGAAGGAAGAAAGATGGATGTGTAACGAATGAATTCTGGTCGGTACTAAGGAAAAACCTAGAAAGTCCAGGTTTTTAAAGAGACAGACATGCTAAGAAGAATCTTAATGGGCTGTTTTTGCTCCCTCTGATGCTAGTTGTTGTATTGTTAATTGTTCCATAACCATTTTGTTAATCATTTTGGTATCCTGTGTTCATTTCTTCTATTCTTGAGATTTGTTTTTGGTTACTAAAGAAAGTTTTGAGATTACCCATATGAACAGGCAAGTCTGGAAAGCTCAAGAGTGGTGGTGCTGTGGACTTTGAAGCGTTGAGACAACATGGTTATAAAGGGGGGTTGTCAGTCCTGAGTGTGCCAGCACCAAAAGATGACACGAAACCAGACTGGACTTGGTCTTCTGGCAAAGAGCGTCGCGAAACCACGGATGTTGGAGAATCCTACCAAGAACGACAGAAAACAAGAAATGCATTGAGGGATGGAGAGGCTTTGATGAATGTGCAAACTTCAAAAGAGAAGAAAAATATGTCATTCCAGCAGAAAGAGAAGAGGAAACGAGAGCTTGGTCAGGCAAGTAGGGGGAAGAATTATGTTGAAGAAGAGAAGAGGTTGTTAAGGGAAAGCGGTGTCTACTCTGGTTTTGATACGTGATCACTGATGCTGATGCTCCTTCTTATGCAAGGGACTTGAAAATCCTGTTAATTTAGGGACTTTCTTGCACCAATATGATTGGTTTGTACCATGCAATTAGATCTAATGTGATTTACCGTGTTTTTTGATAGATTTTTGTCTGACCGGAAAATCGAAGTGGTAAATTTTTAACTGATAGACTGCATTTTCTTGCCCTCAGCCAAGATTTCCTTTTGTGCTACTGGCCAGAGCTGCTTTTCCAGATCGTTTCAATTAAAATCGTGTGCACCTTTAATTTTTCAGCATCTCTATGTATAGTAATTATTCGGAGTAGGCTATGTGGGTAAGTTGCCCGAAAATGTCTCTGAAAACTTTAATAGGGTGGAGTATAATCAAATAATCCAGATCAAAATGGTGTACAACTTTTGACTATTCTAGAGGGTTATTAGAAATATCTTATTTAACTTGAAATCCTGTCTCACAACAATGCAGTTAACAAAACTGTAGATCCTCGGGTCAAGATTCTTACAACAGTACAAAAAACAAGGCTGTCGATCTTCGGGTCAGAATTCAATAGCGGTAGCCTTTCCAAAACTAGTAGCTCATGAAATAGAAACCTCAATCTTTCTACAAACTTCTCAGACCTTAATCTTAGATTTGATCAAACACTTCCCTCAATATCAGGGAAAAAATTTCATACCACGCAGGGCCTTTTTCAGCATCCATGTTTGGGTTTGGAATTACATAGACTCCATGGGAAGGCAAGCGTGGTCACTATAAGGATGGAGCAGGAGATCTACTGGAAAGAGTCCTGTATATGGCTCTGATAGTATTGGGAGTTGTTCTGCAACAGCCTCCAACAAGGGCAGCCCCAATCTCACACCATTTATTTACATATGATACAAAATCTTGATCTGATATGCCTGTGTTTTGCTGCAATAGAAAGCGGGTTGACACAGTTAATTGGCATATTAAAAAATAGAACCAGCCATGAAGTTGTAAGATACAGACAGAAAATAGTGTTCCGCAAGGCAAATTTGCTTGCAATTACTTTTGGAAGAACTTGAGAGAATCCTTTTCTTGAAATAACAAGGACTTATTGATGCCTTCGAATATTATTAAAAAAACAATATGGAAATAATTTCCATGTGCTTTCCACAGCCATCAAAATGAACTCACCACCCATTCCTTTCGCTTGCCATCGTAACTCTCTCCACTGTTTGGATAAATAAGTATTGGTTTTGTAGTCACCTGATAAAATCATAATTTCATTAAGCAAAAGTGCCAGACACCCGTTAACTTTATATATATATATATATATATATATTAAGAACATCAAATCATTCTTATTTTTTATCCAACAACTATTTTAACATAAAATAAATAGAAACCATGAAGTCAAGGGGCAAGTGTTATAACTGTTGCTGCCATAGAACACCCACCCAAGTCATCTAGTATCAACTATCAAGTGATCTTATATGCCAACAGCTATCCATTACCACATTCTTTATACCGAGAGTGCACAGTGGAACATAGTGCAAGACCATAGTGGACTAAAAAAAGAGTATAAAACCATCAATATCATCTTAAATCTCTAAAATAGACAAGGAGCTTATCACGATTGTAAGATTCCTAAGTTGTGGTTGATGTTACTTTAGTTCATTCAATTCTTAAATTCAATCACAGTTCTTGACTTTTTAACCAGAGAAAAATAAATGATAATTGTAAGTTCAAACACTGTCGAAGAAATTAGGCTATTTTTAATTATTGACCAAGAAAAGTTTTAACCCTAGTGTAATCATTGACAACAACTTCGACACAATTTTGTGGACATAGATGGCAAGTATTATTTTTCTGTTCTTCTTGCTTCATTGTTGTTTATATTTCTAGCATGGATAAATAAGTTCATTAACGGAAGAAAGAGTTTTGATGGTCAGTTATTGTACAAATGACATTGGTCTGAATTTGCATCAGGTTGAGACAAGTTATGGCCACCAATAATGAACACTGTAGTTCAGTGCTTCATTAAGAACATTTAAAAACATCAACAAAAGAATAGCAGGAAGACAAAAAGCATACCTTCTTAATAGACAAAATCAGTCCATGAATAAATCTAGGAGGTGTGCAGTTGATCCCCACTGCAACTACATTCTGGCATGATTCAGCAATTGAAGCACAGTCAAGCAAAGAGTCACCGCTAACCACGTTAACGCCATCCTTAGAGTTAAAAGAGAACCATGCAGGAATCTTTATGTCTTCTTCCTTCAAGAGCTCAACATAAGCCTGAACAAACACAGACATAATCAATGGGAAAATAAGCACCAAAACGAAATGTAGCACCAGTATTAACTTCGTTTCCTATTCCTAGATTTGATCATGACTTTCCTCTATGAGAAAGAAATTAAAATGTTATGATATGAAAAAGGATCTGATCAATACCTGAGCTTCTACTTTATTTGGAACTGTTTCAAATGCTATGAGGTCAGCACCTGATTCTGCAAGAATCTGTACCCTTCTGCGATGAAAATCTTTCAAGGTTTCAAGGGTAACTGCATCGCCATAGTTCCCACTGTAAAGGGAGAGCAACAATAAGAGGTAAAGAAAGAATAATTAGAAGTTTACTTTCTATTAAGGAGAGTAGGACACCCTCTTTCTGAAAGGATATCAAACCACATTCTGATGCCATCAAGCTTAAGGCCATGTTCATTTTCTCAGATTCAATAAAAAAAACTGAGGTGTAAGTCTCCACGATGCTTTTAAAACATGACTGTTAATTGGTGTTTGATAGTGAACCACATTCTGAAACCATCAAGCTTAGACCGTGTTCATTTTCTCAGATCCCATAAGAACTCTAAGTATTAAGTTCTCCACAAAGCTTTTAAAATTAAAATTAAGAGCACTAAGAGATATGACAGTTGATTGGCGCATGATAGTGATATAAATAGATATGTGCAGTGATGCAGCTCATGCAATTACTTGACTAGAGGTTGACTCACCTGTACTCGGATCCATCAGCTAAATAAGCTCCATAACTTCCAATGGAAGCTGCAACTAAAATAGGTCGTTGTTTCAGAACCCTAACATTATTGCTATCAGGAGAACCTTTTTGACATCTATCATAATAAATATCCCTTGCCTCACATGCAATTTCCACGCTTTTCCTGAGCAAGGATTCACTTTCTTCACCAGAGAAACCTTTAGCCTCAAATCCCTGGATGGTGGCCTGTCCATATTCAAGTGAAACTGAGTGTAAATTCCGCGTGCCCACACATATAGAAAGAGATCATTGTTATTACCTGATAAGATGCTGTGATGATAATATCTGCACCAGCTTCAAGATAGTCAAGGTGTACCTGCTCGGTCAAGAAACTCATTAACCAATGGAAAGATACCACATATCAACATTTCATACGGTTTCATGTATAACCAAAACTTATAAAAAAAAAAAAAAAGATTGTGAGATAGAAAAAGATGGCAGCAATTCCTAAAATGGCAGTTATTTATCTATTAGCAGTCTTGATAACAAATGAATATATACATCAATTGCATTTGGTTTTCCACATTAGTACTTTAACCACTGGAATCAATAAAATATTGTTGCCAGAAAGACAAAAAAAAAAAACTTGCAGTTACATGGCATTTTTCCTAAGATGAATGTTATTGTGATTTCTGAAAATTAAACTTGCTTTTCATTATGCTAGTTTCTTTTCCTTTTTATTTATATGGTTGATTATATTTCTCATGCATAAAGTTTTACGGACATATTTTTCTTGGCTAAACTGAAGAATTTAAGAGAGACGCAAGAATTTTAAGAATAACTATCAATGTAGGTTAATCAAATGTTTTATGTGCTTAATGTTTGTGTTTGTAACGCATATCAGTTTCTGTAATATGAGACAAATCTACTTGATATATCTGTATCTATTTCTACTTAATTGTTCTGAGGAAATACTTTACAACCCCCCACCCAAAAAAAAAAACCCTAACGCAAAAGGAAAAAATTATTAATAATTACAATTGCATGCTTGTCCAAGTTCAACCTCCAATCCTCAACCAATAACAGAGTGGTCCCGTTTCATTTAACAAACGCATTGTTCAATAAGAAAGCAGAATGGCCCAAATTAAATACATTATACTATATTAAATACTCTGAAGTCCCCGCAGATTTTCAACCAACACAAAACAGCATAGCTGAGTTTTGACAAGTAAGCTCGAAAACGTGATGACCACATCTACATGGGCCATGGTCATGGTCATGAGGGTGAGTCTATCCAGATTCCAACTTTTATAGTGCAAATCTGAGTTTTTGCACTCCCAATCAAGAAACAAATCTATAAAGTTGATTCAAGAACACAAACACACACCCAATCATACATAGATAGAACTTAAAACAGCCCACATGGCGGTCCATACTCTTCACCAATTTAATTTACCACTGTCCTTCTCTGTTGTAAGCTAATGCCACTCATATACGCTCAAAATTTCCAATTGACCTCACGCACCCACCCCCTTTCTCTCAAAAGGGTTTGCGCGACATGAATTCGAAATTTCTGTCAGCGAAAAATGACACAGTTTTCTTCCTACTTTATAAGTCTTGGCTTCTTTTTCCTTTTTTTTTCAAGTTCTTGCGTTATAAAAAAGATTCAAGGGTCTAAAAAAGAGAAAAGAAACTCGAAAATCAAAGCAGAGACAGCAACAGAAACACATTAATATATATATATATAGAGAGAGAGAGAGAGAAAGGAGGGGGGGGCACCTCACGAACGAGATGAGGGGAAGTAAGAAGACACTTGGCACTCCAGAGAGGATCATTGAGGTCAGCGCCGTGTCGTTCGAGCTCCGTCGCGAGACCACCGTCGATAATGGCGACGCCGCCTGATTGGCGGAGGAAATCAGTCATAAAGGACGAGGTCTCGGCGGCTGGATGTCCCATCTTAAAACTTGTGTCTTTCCTCTCCAGCAGAGGGTTTTTGTGTTTGAGAAGTTTGTCTTTCCTTCCCAGTTTATGTCAGTTGCGCTTTGGTTTGATTAGAGTATTTATAGAGTACAAAGGTTGTGGAGAAGGGCACCCATAAGTTGTCCAATCTTTGCAATAATATCCTTTCTACTTTGAATGTTTACTTTCCAACCCCTCATGTTTTTCAATTTTTGTATCCAATCCTTCGACAATCATTTAATTTAACAAAATAATGGTTTCGTCTTGATAATTGGTTATTAGCTTTAGCTATTTTGTTTAGGAGCTGCCTCTACTGTAATTACTCAAAAGGATTTTCCTTCCTCTTACCAATGAAAGTTTTCCATGTTTTCAGAAGAAGAAAGAAAATCGCCTCATCTGTCATGGTGTGCAGCACAAGAAGTCTCTTACTTCTTTACAGTAAACCCCCAAATGGGGCAACAAGAAGAGTAATCTCTGATGCAATCCGTACACCACCACCTGCTAATCCAATAACATCACCATCAAAATAGCACAGGCAAAGATCCCAGGTGATCATCTTAGGCTGGTTTGGTTGCTGTCATATATACTTTGGCATCCTTTTGATTCTCATCTTCCTGGCCAAACTATTTTACAGTACTAATGATTTTCTTCAAATGCTTTAGTTTTCGCATAAACTCAAATGACTGCAAGCAATTCATTTTCAAAATCTGCATGGTTTGAGAAACCAAATCTTCAGACTTCTGTTTGGACGCAGAATATTACTAAAGAACGGCAGGTGTTTTCTGTCTAAGGTTCAAAATATTCCATGGATAATATTACATTTATTGAAATGAAAACTTTTGATTCCCTTTTTTTATCCACATAAACTCCTGATTTCTAGCTTCCATCCATCTCGATTTCCATAATTTATAGGCAAAACTACTCTCTGAATCACAACTATCTCACGAAATGATATACAAAATAAGTATGGAGCTCCAACATTTCCAAATATTATAATTCTGTGCAAGATAATAGTTACAGAGATACAAAAGCTAACTTTTAATACACTGAAACATTTAATGAATCAACTAGAAGCAGAAATTCTCTTGCTTCTAAAGTTCTTTGTTCATGTGCTTGAGAAAACTGTGATCTAGTGAATTGCTTCAATACCATATGAGTATATATGACCGGTGGAAGGTGGAAGGTGGAAGGTGGAAGGCGAAGGTGAGTTACGGACCACGAGCTGGGGTAAAACACAAGCAGCCAGTTGATTGATCTTCGGGTAACATGCCACCCCCTTTGCTTGTATCTATTGCTTCGAGCAGCCTAACTACCTCGTCCATCTCAGGCCGCTTCTCTGAATTTGCATCCCAACATTTCCGCATGACACTTGCCAATGAACTTGGGCAACATCTAGGAATTTCTGGCCTCAAATGCTGTAAAGATTATTTTCAACATTGAAATTATCAACATAAGATGGCACGTTAAAACCACAAACAAGCTAGATTCTAAAAAGGCAATGTCCAGTACAGCCAAATTAACAACATAAGATGTAGTCCAACCGGGGTTGAAAAAAGTTGGCACCAATCAGGTCACCTGGTCCGATGGACCAACATTATGAGAGCAGTGAAACGAACACAGCTTTAATGCCTTTGCTCATACAAATATTTACACTTCGCTCAGCATCAATTATCTAGTCATGTGAGTTAACCTTTGGGTCTACAATCTCAAGAGAACAGGAGATACCATTCATGCCTTTGCTTATTCAAACATCAGTACTTTCACTTTGCACAATAGCAATTATCTAGTCACATGAGTAGATATTTAGGTTCAACTCTGTAGCACATATCATTATATATTATGCGTCACATAATACCATATGTAGGTATTTTCCTCAGAATGTACTCTGGGACCTTATTGCAACTGCAGGGATCAAACTATGGGGCATTCCATATTATAAGAAATAAAAATGGGTTTCCCGCAACAGTTATCAAAATATAAAAGCAAACAAACCTGTCGAACAACTGCAGATGAAACTTCTGCAAAACTAAGATCTGGATAAGGCATGTCACAGCAATAGGTTTCCCACAAGCATATACCAAAGCTGTATACATCGCATTTCCTGTTGTAAGGCTTACCATCCAGGACCTAGACAATTACTTAGTTAAAATCTATTATCAAGGTTTCAGATAAAGGGAAAAACTATAGCAAGAGAAAAGAAAGAACAGGGAGCAGGTACCTCAGGGGCCATGTATCCAAGAGTGCCAGTTTCCCCAGTCATGTCCCTTGGGTTCTGAGCCTCAACTCGAGCAACACCAAAATCAGCAATTTTCAAAGTTCTAGTAGCATCTAACAGCATATTTTCTGTCTTAACATCACGATGTACAATCTTTTTGGAGTGCAGGTAGCTCAAACTGCAAAAGTGGATCAAAGCAAAAATCTATAAGTAAACATCAAATAACAAACATTCTAATTGAAAATATTTACTTACCCCCTAGATAAGTCCAAAGCAAGTTGAATCACAATCTTAAAGGCAAGTTTCTTTCTCCTATTTCTGATTAAAAATTTCTTTAGCGTCCCACCCGGAAGGTACTCAACAACAACACAACACGCCCTAGCAGGAGGAGAATTGACGCTATCACTTGAAGAACTTTTGGAAGGGATCTTAAGATTGGAAGTTCCCATTGAAGCTCCAACAAACTGTAATGGATGATTATAGTTATAGATTTTAATACTAGGATACAATGGTGATGCATCTACAAAGCTTGTGATGGAAACCTAAGGAACAGAAACTATCACAATAAAAAAATGCAAAAAATAACTTGGAGAGAACTTTTTTGTTTATCAATGGAAGGTAACTGAAGAAGACATCAAGCCATTGATAGATGATGGTGTACCCTTTACCTTCGTAACGTTAGGATGGTCAAGCTTATGCCAAACAGCAACCTCTTGCTTGAATGATGCCCGGAGAGCAGCAGTTTCAGCAGCAGTGGCAATGCCATCCTCTCCCCAGTCCAATACCTTCACTGTAATTTTTAATAGTTGGCAGTGAGGACTTTGCCAAGACAAATAAATATTGCACATATGGAGTGATTGTTTGATGTTTTAGGCAGTTTTAATGGGTTGGGTGGCGAAGTAGATAATTCACAGTGTCATCATGCTTTTACATATACACAGACAAGCTTGAAAAATACCAAAAAACATAGTAGTTTCTTATAATTGGACTGATTATAACAACAATGCTATCAAACAATTAGTGGTTAAAAAAACTTAACATAATGACACCTATAAACCACACAGCAACATCTATAACAAAGGAATCACACCCAGTCTTTTTCTCATTAATTTGAAATAAGATTACGCATGTCTTGCTAGAAATGAGAGAAGATTTTGGAGGCTTGCAGGGAAACCTCACAAATGTACCAGTTTTTAATAAAAAGATACATGTCATCCAATACAAATAATCTGCTGTAAGTACAGCGTGCATCATTGCACCTCTACAGAGCAGCATAATTGATGACTTAGCATGTAACCAAAGTTTTCAATGGCCGAGGAATGAACTTGGAGAATTTGAGGGTGGGAAGGATTCAGAAAGACATCCTTTCCTTCAGCAAAACATTGAGAACTTGAACAAATATACAAGTAGTCCAAAACTTCTTCATAGAAGAACCTCAGCCATTTACGTGACATCCTAAAACATGAGCAGGTGCTCTTACCATGACTCACTCAAGTGATACCTATAGTTATCTCATTCCAATCAATGATGCACAACCAAAAAAGACAAGAAAAGAAATTAACCAAAGTATTTACTCAGATAAAAAATCAAAAGAGATAAAAAGATAATTTAAGCAAAGATGTTTAGAAATGTTAATAATTGGTTCGATGAATCTGTGTCGAAGCTCAAGCCTTACTGTTTAATATTAAATTTTACGTTCATCTTATCTAAAAGAGATATGAACTAAAGTCAGCTTTCCTATTAGCCAATGACGCTTCTGCATTTTTTTAAGCTTCTTTGCCAAGCACTATGTTTTGACAACGAATTTTATAAGCTCTCAAAAACAAAATCCAGACCAAAAGAAACCCTGAAAACATATGCAATAAGACACACACTATCGTGGTTGTAAACCAACATAACGTGCATGCACAGTAAATAACCATGTGTTCATAAAGTTATAGCCTCAAAATGCAATCACTAATACTTGATCTCTTAAGGCCATGCCTCAAAGTGATGAAATCACTAGGTTCATAACACACGCAGTTAAAGGCCATACCTTCCAACTAACATGTGAACCTTTTACTCTGTCTCATCACTTAAGTGTTTAAAGCATGTTATCAGACTTGACATAAGAAATTCCTTTACGACCTCTATACTTAACTGCGTACGAAGAGATTTATAGCTACCTATTATCTATCAAACACAAATAAAATATTTCTCAACTTCATTTCAAATAAGGAATTCATTCATAATTATACTACAAACAGATCGCAGAGCTAATCTCACAGATTATTGAAATTTCTGTAAGTCAGTGCTTCGGAAAAAAAAATATAAAAGAAAAGAACTTGAATACCAAAATTGAATAAACATTTCAAAGGAAGCAGGAACAGGAGAATAATAAATAAAAACTGCAATACCAGCAACATCTTGGCCGTCATAATTGCCTCTATACACAGTCCCATAAGTCCCATAAGAAATAACATGCCTTATATCCAATTTTCCCAAATCAATCTCCCACTCTTCCTTTCTTGTTGGTTGCACTTCCCTATCCCTTGACCAAGCACGGCTTAAATGATTCTCTAGCTGAATATCCCAGCTCTTGAAATCTATTTTATCTGCTCTAAAGTACAGTTCTTTATTGCTCACACTGCCCACTTTTGAGCCCAATTTCTTTTCTTTAGCAGTTGAGGCAGTTTCTGCTTCTTGATGGGTATTGCTTTTCTGTCCCTTCATTGCCCCTTCTGCTTCCTTTAAATTGCTTGATTCCATTTTATTTTTTTTTCCTTTTAAGATTATAAAGCAGAAAACTTTACTGTTATACAGTTTGTTTTTTTGAAACTATCAGAACAAGAACATCCTTACCACCATCAAAATAATAATTAATCTAGCAAACCTCCAAAATCATTTAAATCATGGAAATAATTAACAAAAAATTACTACCCTTTATTTTTGAAATCCCAATTCACAAAATTGACAAATAAATAGAAGAACGAAGCAAAGCCCCTAAAAAACCAAAACAAAAAAATGGTTGCAAAAACGAGAGGGGGGGGGGGAGATAAAGAGGGAATAAGACAAGTAGGGTTTTATGGAGGAGACTTTAAGAAGGGAAGGGAAAGGTCAAAGGAGCCAATCAAAGAATAATTCCCCCGTGTATTCTCTCCATTATATATATATATATATATATATTGGAGAGAAAAAAACGAAAGGGAAGGGAAGGATTGACATTTGATAGTGACCTAAAATAGCTTCGTGACTGTTTCAAAAATCCAACACTTTTCAGCTTCTTCTTCTTTCTTTATTACTTTGGCTGTTTTCTTACCTGTTTCTTTTTTTAACGGACTTACCGGTATTTTTAAGGATTTGCTTCGACTTCCATGCTTTTTTTTAACTCTAAATTGTATAGCCAATTTGCTATATTTTATCTTTATTTTACTTCTGCTTCTGTTTCTGTTTCTATTACCCTTCAACATGTTGGAAGTAGGGAGGCAGGTGAGATGAATATGGTGTTTTATATGCTAACCAAGTTGATAAGCAATTTATATATATATATATATATATATATATGAAGATAACGTAATCTACTAAAATATGCATAACCAACACAGTTTAATTAATTGTGAAAGTCAAATATGCATAACTTGACACGCGCAGATATTACAGCACGCTGCATCTCGTATGAATTTTTTTGCGTGTTAGATGCATGACAAAAGCAATTTTTGTCAAGCCTGTGTGCCACACGCGACACTCAAGAAATTTTGTTTTGTCAATCACCTGCCACATGTACCGTTTAAAAAAAAAATTGTTGCGAGAGGCCCTTGTGCTGCACTAGAAATTTTTTTGTGTCAGATACATGGGACACGCGCTAGCACAAAAGGATTTGTGTGTGACAAGTGTAGTTTATTCATGTGTTACACGCGCTAACAAGGGAGTATATTATTGTTTTTAAATATTATATTGAAAGTTTCAAAGTTAGTTTTTTTTTTTTATATTTATAAATTTATTTTGTTGATATTTTTTTAATGGCAGTATGGGTGTCATTATTATTATGAATTTTTTTTCTAAGAAATGATGGAATAATCTTCTAAAAACAAAAAGAAATAGCTATTTTTTGCTCAGCTCAAATAAAAAAGTTTTTTTTGCAAAAAAACAAGTGAAATGATAAAAATAATAATAATGGAACTGAATTTAACTAAATATAGAAATTTAGGGACCCAAAGCATTTTAAATAGAGAAGAAAGAAGAATAAATGGTCAAATAATAATAATAATAAGGAACACACAGGTGATATCTGCATCTAGTCAAAACTATACTAGCTTGGAAATTATTTTCAAAATGTACGAATTTCGAAGAGATAAAAGAGTGAATGCGTTGAATTTTATGATATCCGACGTCAGGATTGACTTGTCTCGGCGAGTAAAAAAAACAAAGACAGAAAATCAAAGAAAGATAAAAAAGCAACGGCGTCCTCAACACCACCTGTTGAGCCGTAATTGGAAAAGACACCGTTTCATGCCACTCGTCTCCATCCATGCCCAGTAGTATTTCTTAGCTGGCTGGATGGCAGCCTAGTATTTTGATTGCATTGCGCTTCCATTATGAGCAAATTGACATCCCTAATCCTCCACCGACTACAAGTTTGAACAGTCTCCGATTCCAAAATAGCATTGTTGACATTTCAAATGCAGGTCCTGTAGAGCTATTGAATAAATTTTGTGGCGGGGGAATTAATGTTATGCACTGCATGTACCCCACGTCGAGGAAAAGTTGGGGGAATTCAGGCAAGGTGTTCGTCGGAGCTTTGACAATATTGGAGGCATTATTAGGGTGATATCGTATATAAGAATCTTATGAAAAAGATTTGATGAGTACCCATAATAATTAATCAACACGACACCCTTTAGCCAGCTCTATCGGCCGGGAAAAGATTGGTAATGTGTGTGATGTGAATCGTGATTATTATACCCCCCGTCAACATCCATTTTTTTGGCCACCGGGAAGGAATTTTCTTGGAGAATATATAATGGATCTTTGACTGTTTGTACACGTGTTCTCAGAAGCAACTTAGCATCAGAATTTACGCTTATTATAAAAATTCTTAGTATCAGATAATATAATGTGATGTACAATGTTTTTTAAAAATATTTTTTAATTAAAATAATATTTTTTTTATTTTTTATTTTTGATATTAACATATCAATATTATAAAAAAATCAATTTAATATTTAAAAAACAGAAGCCGTGCGGCACTTACAAGGCGGCCACCTGCCTACGACGGCTGCTTACGGATATGCGGTGGGTTCATGGTTCATGAATGACAGTAGAAGCAACGGGGAAGCCTTACTTAATGGAAATTTCTAGCTTAGTTCCCGTTTCATTAATTAAATGAAATAAATTGATGGATTAGGAATATCGTAGGAGGTAAATTATGGGTTTAAACCCTTTTTTTTT